>OGJR01000041.1_pt1 | contig 102812 bp, 95 predicted proteins | sample 1572301 | NCBI WGS metagenome assembly OGJR01 (sample SAMEA2582083, study PRJEB24529) | metagenome | biome: Human gut stool | place: China | collected 2011 | reverse complement strand
TCACCTGACCCTCCTTGCGGTAGGTCAGGTGTTGCAACGATCACTAGAACCCGCCGCGTGGAAAATAAGCTGGGGGGGGGGCTTCAGATTCGGAGCTTTTCCGCTCGGGAGCCGCGGGCGCACCAAACATTCCGGAGAGTGCGCGAGCAGCGAGAGCTTGGCGCGACTCGGCGGAATCGTCACTTCCGGCTGGTACCGGCAGCGAATCCGATTTCCACGTATCGCCCGAACGTCGCGCCATCATCTTCCCCGTCTCCCGCAAAGAGCAGAACAATGACCTACGCGACTTGCTGATTTCGCAGCAGGTACGTCGTATCGACGAACTGGAGCGTCAGGTCGACATGCTCGAGGCCCTGCTGCACGGCAGGCGGCGTAAGGAACAGGCTGCCAATACGTTGCCTGAGGAACAGACGGATACAGCGGCGGACAAGTCGCCGGATACAGACGGGCAACAGCAGTAGCCTGTCTGTATCCAATCAGTGCGCGAAACCACAGGGAACATCAGGTACTTGCCCAACACGCACGCTAAGATAGGCATCGCAATAATCGGCATGGCAATACATGGCAATAAGCAGGTAATCGGCGAGGCGGTGCATGGAGCAGGAATCCAACGAGCAAGAACCTAACGAGGCGACGGAAATCGTAGGCGGCAAAGTAGAGACCGTCGAGGTTTCCAGGCACCCCGAGGCTTCCATACCCGAGACCGATTTGTCTTTGGCTGATATCGAGCGCCGTCGCTCCCATCCGTTGCGTTGGGCGTTGATTATTCTTGCCGTACTGTGCGCCATCATCGCGCCATACTGGTTCGGTCGCTCGCTGGCGGTGAATAATACTGACTCCATTGTGGCCGTGCTCGGGGGAGTGTCTCCGCAAGGTATCGCACTGGTCGGTTGGGTGGCCGTGGTGATCACGTACGTCGGATTGGCGATGGCGGTGGTCGTCTCGCCGTCCTGGCCATGGCTGATCGTGTTCGTGCTCGGGCTGGCCTGTGAGCAGTTCATCGCGGGACTCAGCATGCTCAATCTCAACTTCTGGTATTCCACGTACGTGGTCTACGGCAAGCAGGCCGGTCTGGCAAATGCCGCGAATCTGGGCATTATGGGGGCGGCGATCGGCATCGCCGTATACGCCCTGGTGTTTGTTGGTCTGCTGGTGATTATCCGGAAGACCTCGCCGCTGAACGTACTGACCAAAAGCTGGGCGAGTTTCATTCTGTACTTCGTGATTGAAACCATCGCCCTGCTCGTGGTGTTGTTCGGCGGATTGCTCACCACTGTGTGAGCGCACGTGAGTTGCCGTACGTCGCTCAGTACTCACCGCTCACTGCTCACCGCCGCGCAAACCGTGTGCCCGATGTCTATTTAGAGGTGCAACACCCCTGTTGGTCCTGCAATTCTAGCAGTTCGTCGGCGAATGCCTCGGCGGGCGTCCGGTAGTCCAGCACGCGCATGGGACGGTTGTCGGCCTCGTCGACAATCTCCCGCAGTTCCCCGGCCATGCCCATCTGGATCTCGCTGCGTTTGGGCAGATACCGGCGGATCATGCCGTTCCGGTTCTCGTTGCTTCCCCGCCGCCGGCTGGAGTACGGGTCGGCGAAGTACGTGTCCATGCCCAGCCCGTCGCGCAGGCGCGTGTGGCGGGCGAACCCGGCGCCGTTGTCGTGCGTGACGCTGACGCGCGCGCCGGCCGGCAGCGGCGAGAACATCGCCAGCCGCACCCCGACGCTTTCCCCGGCGGTCCTGCCGGGCACGATCCCGGCCATGAGGAACCTGGTCTTCCTCTCGACCTCAGTGTGCAGGTCGCATCCGGCGCCGATCACGCCGTCGGCCTCCCAATGGCCGAAACCGCTGCGGTCGCCGGCCTCCGGCGGACGCTCGGAGATGGGAACCCGTCCGGGAATCGGGAAACGCGACGTCCTCCCGCCGCCACGCCTGCGACGCCTCCCGTGGCCGCGTGGAAGGCAGCGCGCCCGGCGTTCACGGCGATGGCGGTCGGCGCGTTGAACACCATGATGCTCACCCGCGTGCAGGTGCGATTCGGACGATACCTGTCCCGCCGATACATGACCGGCGTGCTCGATCGGGAGTTCCCGTTCTTCGTGAACCGTTCCAGTGGTGACCTGATCTACCGCGCGAACCTGGTCATGGTCGTCGAACAGATCGTGACCGGCAGTCTGCCGTCGACGGTCGTGTCGATGGTGTTCCTCGTGGTCTACCTGATCATGATGATCGCCTATTCAGCGCCATTGACGATGCTGACCCTGACGGTGTGCGCGGCGGTGCTCGTCGTATCCGTCATTTATTCCCTGCGCAACAGGACGCTGGTCGAGCGTGCGACCGTCGCGCAGGCTGACGTGCAACGCGCCTTCATCGAAACCTTCTCCGGCATCGTCGGCGTCATCAGCCAGATCATGGCGTTCGCCACCTATATGCGCAAGATTTGCGAGATGATTCCCGCCGGTGAAGGCGACAAGATCGCCATCGTCGGCCCCACTGGCTCGGGCAAAAGCACGCTGCTGAAACTGCTCGCCGGACTCATCGAACCCGTCTGTGGCACGGTGACCATCAACGACGGCGGATGCCGGATTTACGACGCGGACAGCCGATGGAAGGCCGACAGGCTGGCGTATGTGCATCAGGAATCCACGGTGTTCAACGAAACCTTGCGCGACAATATCACGCTGCACCGTCCGTGGCTGACGGATGACGACATCGTCAGGGCGTGCGAGGTTGCCGGCATCAACGAGGGGATGATGGATCCGGTCGTCGGAAGACCGGACTTCCTACTTATGGACGAACCCACCAGTGCTCTGGACAACGATACCGAGCGACATGTCATGACGGCGTTGCTCGACTCCGACAATGCGTGCATCGTCGTGGCGCACAGACTCGCATCGATTCGGGATTTCGACCGCATCCATGTCATGGATCATGGGCAGATCGTCGAATCCGGTACGCATGACGAACTGCTGCAGGCCGGCGGATTGTATTCGCGGCTGTACCGGCAGGAGTGAGTGTCCCCTTACACCCTTACGCCTTTAAACCCTTACCCTTTACACCTTATCCCTTACACCCTCGGCTCATGAGGCCCCCCGGATTCAATTTGTAAGCGCAACGCTTGTGTTCGGGCTGGCTGCCTTCGATTGTAGCTTGGCGATCTCCTCGTCCCATACCTCGTTGGGCGTTTTGTAGCCGAGGAGCTTCATGGGGGTGTCGTTGATCTCCCCGACGATCGCGTCGAGGTCCTCCTGGGCCAAGTCCTCGAACCCGGTTCCTTTGGGCAGATAGCGGCGGATCCTGCCGTTCCTGTTCTCGTTGCTGCCACGCTGCCAGGAACTGTACGGGTCGGCGAAGTACGTGAGCATGCCCAGCGCCTCGTCCACCAGCATGTGCAGGCTCGCCTCCGTGCCGTTGTCCCACGTGCGGTCGACGCGCGCGGCCGGCGGGATGTCCTTGAAGATCTCGTATTCGGCCCTGGCCGTGGCGGACGCGCTCTTGTCGTCGACGAGCCGGGCGAGCAGCCTGCGGCTCCTGCGCTCCACCTGCGTGTTCATGCAGCGCCTCGACGGCGCGGCGCCGACCACCGTGTCCGACTCGAAATGGCCGAACCCCTTCCTGGATCCGACCGCCTCGGGCCGGTCCGCGATGGGCACGCGCATCGGGATGCGCGGCCCTTTCGCCTTCCTGCCCTTTTTCCTCGTCCGGCGTTTCCTGCCGCGCGCCAGGTACTGGCGCAGGTCCAGCGCCCGCTGCGGCTTGGCGTAGATCCACTGGCAGAGGCACTCGTGGCTGATCCGCATCGACGGGTCGCCGGCGTACTGGGCCTTCAACCGTCCCTCGATCAGTTCCGGGCTCCACCCCCTGCGCAGCGAGTCCAGCACCCAGGCGCGAAGCCGGTCCGAGTCCATGCGACGCGGCTTGCGGGATCCGCGCCGGCGCAGGTCCGCCTTCCTCTGCGCGGCCAGCGCCGAATAGAACGGACCCGAGGTCCACGGCCCGGTCTTCAGCCGTTTCGGCCGGTAGGGACGGTACGACCCGTTCTCGTTGGACGCGAACCACAGGCCGCGCCTCAGCTCGCGTGACACCGTGGACTTGTCCCGACCGATTTCCTCCGCGATCTTCCGGACGCTCAGATGCTGTTCGCAATGCAGCTTCTCGATCAGGATCCTCTCCTCGGACGACAGGTGCGAATACTGTTGACCCATGAGTGCAACACCTTCTTAAGTTAGAAACTTCGAACACTTCCAACCCTAGACAAGGTGTTGCACTTCTATTTAGAACCCGGGGCGTAAACACGATTGCCTTCAAAGAAGATGGTCGTGACTGTGCTGGAATCAATGTTCGGTGCTATGAAGCGAAGCGTTGGTTGTGTGTCTAAGCTGGCCGCATTGTTGAATGAGTCTCAACTTCGGGGTGTCGTTTTATCGGCTGTGATGTTATTGTGGCGCGACACGCCAGCTTTATAGGCGATGAGTGGTGGCATCAGATGAGTTCGCTTGTACGTCTCCATTCTTTGTTGAAATATGTTATGCAAAGTGTGTAATTGGCATATGAAACTGTCATATTTGATGTGTTGCGTTGCGTTTATGTGAACTTATTTTCATTGTGCATATTGTTATCAATTTGTTATCAAGGACGATCGCGAGTGAAATGCGCTCATTTATACAATGGTTGCTGCATGGCTGCCCTTGAGGGACGTTCCTCTGGCATGGCTTTGCAATGAGCCGCGATGTGGTCGTAACCAACGTGGGATTCGATTGTGTGGCGAAGAAAAAATGATGGGGGGGGGAGTCGCCCTCCATCATTCAGGAAAGGGAACTGAATGGTTTATAACATTCACATATTGCAAACAAGGAAAACCGGTCGTGTGGTTGCTGCTGCGGCTGCATCCGTGCTGTGTTGCATGGGGGCTGTATTTCCAGCGACTATCGGAGTGACTGCGGCGTCGGCCGATGAACCCGTCGAATTGGTCGTCAACGGCGGATTCGAAGACGATCTTAATGGTTGGAAGTCTGGAACGGTGTGGAATAGCTCCGCATCGTCCATTGCCGTCACTGCGGATGATGTGCATGGTGGCAGTGGCGCCTTGAGCGTTACTGATCGTACATCCTCTGATGCTGGTGCAATCCAGTCTCTTGATGGCAAGGTGGAAAAAGGACAGACATATACCGGAAGTATGTGGGTCAAGGCCACGGAAGACGGTGAATTCAATATCACTGTTTGTTCGGGTAATGGTTCCGGATGTGACCAGATTGCGACCGGAACGGCGAAAGCGGGTGAGTGGACACAAATTTCAGGTACTGGAACGTTAGGTGGTAGTGGTGATTTCACCAGTCCCTCGCTGGTGATTGAAAACAAGTATGGCACGAGCAATGCCGACTTCATTGTCGACGACATTTCCGTAACCGGTTCGGATTCTGGTTCCTCATTCGTGCCGCCGACTACGGGTACGGCAACGGCAGCCAAGGCTTTCGGCGACTATTCAAACCCGATTATCGATTATTGGTATGGCGCCGATCCGTGGGCTATGGAATACAACGGACGCGTATATATCTACACTACGGGTGATGGCACTTCTGTGAATGCTGATGGCTCGTTGAATTATGACTATGAATATGACAGTACTGGGCAGATCAAGGACAATTCGTTCGCTCAAGTAAAGACCATCAATGTTCTGTCCAGTGATGACATGGTCAATTGGCGTAATGAGGGTTACATTCGTGTGGCTGGAGAACAGGGGGTGGCCACCTGGGCCAGCAATTCCTGGGCTCCTGCCGTCGCTCATAAGACCATCAACGGTAAAGAGAAGTTCTTCCTGTATTTCGCCAATGGCGGCAGCGGTATCGGTGTGCTGACCTCGGATTCTCCTGTTGGTCCGTGGAAGGACGAAACCGGTGAGCTGTTGATTAAGGGCGGTACTCCTGAATCCGCTGGTGTGGTCTGGCTGTTTGATCCCGCGGTGTTCGTGGATGATGACGGGCAGGGCTACCTGTATTACGGAGGTGGTGTTCCGACAGGCGAGGAAGAACATCCGAACACGGCTCGCGTTATTAAACTGTCCGATGACATGCTGCATACCGAAGGTGAGGCTCAGGCCATAGACGCACCTGCCATGTTTGAGGACTCCGGGATTGCCAAGATAGGTGGTACTTATTACTACTCGTATTGCACTAATTTCAGCCATGACAACGTAATTGATGGTAACACGGTCGGTTACGGCAATATCGCGTATATGACTTCAGACAACCCGATGGGGCCGTTCACTTATCAGGGTGAGATTCTGAAGAATCCGAGCACGTATTTCGGTGTTGGCGGCAACAATCATCACGCGATGGTTCAACTTGGCGACCAGTGGTATATGACCTACCATGCGCAAACGGTGGCAAAGGAATTGATGAACGGCGGTAATCTTGACGCGGCGCATGGCTACCGAAATACTCATCTCGATCCGATTACGGTTAACGAGGATGGTTCCATTGCCGATATTGCAATGACATATGAGGGTCTCTCTTCGGTGAAGAATCTGGACGCGTATCAAGATGGAGGCATTCCAGCTTCCACCATTGCATGGGATTCCGGCATTCAGAACGCATATGACCTGACTTCTGGTGTGCGCGTGGTCGATATGACTACAGACAATTCCGAAGGTCAGAAGCTCAGCAATATTAATAATGGTGAGTGGACGTCTTTGGCGAATGTCGATTTCGGGAATAACGGCGCCTCTTCGCTGACTGTGACTGCAGCTGGCAAAGCCGGAGGCATCCTTGAGATTCGTCTTGATGATCCGGATTCCGAACCTGTGGCTTCTATTTCGATTCCTGCCGGTGATGGATCCGAGTACGCCGATTACACGACCACCCTTGAGGGTGTGACAGGGGTGCATCATGTGGTGTTCTCCTTCAAATCCGATGGTGGTGCGAATGCTCAGGATGAGCTGTACGACATCACTACGTACACTTTCACGGAGTCGCAGGATGAAACTCCTTCGACTCCGGTGGACAAGTCTGATTTGCAGAGCGCAGTGAATGAGAATTCCGGCCTGAACGCTTCCGATTACACGGAAGAGAGCTGGAAGGTGTTTGCTGACGCATTGCAGAAGGCTCAGGCGGTATTGCAGGATGAATCCGCTACTGAACAGCAGGTTCAAGATGCGCTTGCTGCATTGAATAGTGCACGTGCCGGTCTGAAGCTGGCTGATGATTCCACTGATGGCGTGGATTTGGCACAAACCGGTTCCTCTGTCTTGCCTGGTGCTGTGATTGTCGCTTGCTTGGCTCTCACTGGTGTGATCGTAGCGCGAGTGCGTCGCGAGATGCGCTAGTTACCTCTTGGTAATGCGGTCATCCCGTAGCGGCAGCCTCGGGATGACCGCACATGAAACCTAGAACTGGTACTTGTTCAAGCGTAAGTTTTGGCAGTGGTAATGTCCATCACTTATCCATATGCGGGAATGTCTTATCGTCATTCATTGCTGATTTGTGCGGGCATGCTATTGGAATACGCACTCGATGTTGAGTGCTTATCATGAAAGGTTAAAAGACTTATGAATTATTTACGACAAAAAATTTCGGCTAGTGCTATCGCGGTGTTGTCGACTTGTGGGTTGATTTTGGCGCCAATGCCGGTCTTTGCGGATGATTCAACGCCATCTTCAACGCCATCGGATGGCAGTTACACCACGACTGATAGCGGTGATGGCACGTATTCCATTCCCATGTTGAACACGGATGTTCCGGATATCAGTGTTATTCGTGTGTCGAAGGACGATCCGAATAACAAAGACGGTCGTGATGTGTATTACATGGTGAGTACCACTATGGAGCTCAGTCCCGGATCTCCAATTATGAAATCCTATGATCTGGTCAATTGGTGGATAGTCACGTACGTGTATGATCGCATTTCTATGAGCGATGCTTCATCCTTGCGCAATGGAGCTAGCTCGTATGGCGAAGGCGAGTGGGCTCCGTCGCTGCGCTATCACAATGGCCGCTTCTACGTGTTATTCAATACGAACAACCTTAATGGCGCTTATATCTACTACACCGATGATATTGAGAATGGTCCTTGGACGAAGATTGCCCTTAATCGGGGATTCCATGATCCGTCATTGTATTTTGATGAGCAAGGGAGTCCTTGGATTATCTCCGGCGTCAACCAATATAGGCTGTCCGATGATTTAACCACGGTGGTGGAGAGCCATGAGAATATCATCTCTGCCGAACAGTTCACTGATGATCTTGGTGAGACTCCTACCGGATTTGAAGGATCTCAGACTTTCAAAATCGGTGATTATTTCTATACTCCAACGATTTACTGGGGCAAAGACGGTCGTACGGTGATGCTGCTGCGCACCACTGATTTGCTTGATGGCTCCAAATACGAAGCCAAAAAGTATTATCTAGGTGCTTTCGCACAAGGTAGCCTTGTTGAAGTCGACAACGGTGATGGCACGACGTCTTGGCATGGATTCTTCTTCCGAGACACATATCCGACCGGACGTATTCCCGGTTTGATTCCTGCAACGTGGGGTGATGACGGATGGCCTGTGTTTGGGGACAATAATCAGGTAAGCGCGTCGGACACCTACGACAAACTGATTGATTTGCCTGCTGATTTGGAGAATCTGGTTCGCCAGCGTTCCCTGGTCAATTCGGACGATTTTGATAATGACGCGCCTCATCAGTCTTATCAGGATCAGGATTGGTGGACTCTGGAGGAGCCTCCTCAGGTTGACGATTCTCTGATTGGAATCGAGCTGGTGGACAATGGCGATTTCGAAAACGGGACTGAATCGTGGACCCCTCAGTGGAATGGTACGCTTACCGCGATTACGGATGGTTCTCTTTCTGGAACCACGAGTCTTGCTGTGACGAATCGTGGCGAATACAATGGCGCTGGCCCGGGTCAATCTATGGATGGAAAATTGCAGCAGGGCGTGACATATCGTGCCAGTGCAACGATTCGATACGACCATGAGATGGACGGCGTCGATTCATCGGCTGTGACTTCCCACCTGTTTTATGTGGCGATTCAATATGCAGACGGCACAATTAATCGTGTGGCCACAGGAACAGTGAAACGTGGGGAGACGACTACTATCACAGGTGAGTTCTCCATCCCATCCGACGCTAATGTGGAAGGTTCCAAACTCATTGTCGAAACCGCGTGGGGTGCGGAAGGCACGTGCATGGATTACGTCATCGACGATATTTCCCTGATCGGTCTTGCTGATGAGAAGGAATATCCGGTCGCCGAAGAATACCAACCCAATGGTTCGAATCTTGATTTGGTATGGGAATGGGGACATAATCCAGATAACCGATATTGGTCTCTCACTGATCGTGAAGGCTGGTTGCGTTTGACCAATGGGCACAAGGTTTCCGCCACGGCCAAATATATGAAAGGCACTTATGGCGACCTGACATATTTTGAAACCGCCCGTAACGTTTTGTCGCAGCGTACCTTTGGCGGATCCATGTCTGTGGAAACCCACATGGATGTCAGTCATATGAAGGATGGAGACACCGCAGGCCTCGCTACATATACCCGTAGTTTTGCCTATGCCGCTGTGCGTCAAGAAAATGGACAGCGAACGTTGGGCGTGGTCAAGCGTGTCTACGACAATGGCGTGAAGGACGCGGACGGTAATATCGTTGACGATACGATTGATCGTGACGCTGAAGAGGCCTTTGTATCGGGCGGCACAGTGACATTGCCAGATGATGCGACCAATGTGTGGATCAAGTCGGACAACACACTGGATAATGCGAGTGGTAAGTTGACGATTCAGTATTGGTACAGTCTGGACGGTAAGCAATGGTCCAAGCTTGGCGACGAGCAGGGGCCGCTGACTTACGATTGGAGCTTGTCGCACTTTAAGGGGTATCGAATCGGCTTGTTCAATTACGCCAAGGAGAATACGGGTGGTTATGTCGATTTTGATTACTATGACTTGAGCGACGTGTTGACTTCTGACGGCAAAGCTGTGGATACGTCTAAGCTGCGTTCGGCCATTGATCAGGCTGACTCTCTGCAGTCTGCGGAATATCCTATGGATGAGTGGGATAAGATGCTCACGCTACTTGATAAGGCAAAGCAGGCGTTGGCATCCGATCCTTCCACGCAAAATGAGGTGGATGCCCCGCAGCGTGCACTGAGTTTGCAGCTCGCGCAATTGGCGGTTGACCGTCAGTCTGGTGATGGCGGAAATCCTGGTGGTGGTGATCAGACCGGTGACGGTAACCAGTCGGGTAACGGCGATCAGACCGGTGATGGCGGCCAGCAACAGTCTTCTACTGCTGATGATAATTCATCTGAACTGTCATCAACTGGTTCGTCCGTAACACCGATGGTGCTGTCTGCAATTGCCCTGATGCTGGCTGGCATCAGTGTCATTCGGATACGCCGCTCTTCGCGCTGAAATATCGCCGCAGCCTGTTGGTTGCAGCGATTGAATGTGCGGAATCAGTGATGTGTCGCAATGGTGGGTTGTGCGAATGCTCGGCAACGTGGATTCGTACAACCCATCCTGTTATGTTGAGACCGCGGCGTGAGACATGGTGGAGCATGACATCGGCGTAGAATGTGCGATTTTGGAAACAAAGGAGCTGGTGTGTGGGCGGCTGGCAGTTTTCATTTCGAATCGACGGCGTTCTCCTGATATCAAGTATGGCTGTGTATCTATGTTGCCGTTATGTGGTGATGTTAGCGGAGTGAGTAATTCGGATATGGTTCGCCCTTATGAACATATGTATGGCTTATGTCGTCCGCCGAAGCATGGTTGCGATTAGCGAAAATCAGGTATTGCGGCGTTATGTCCGGCGCCATGTCATTATCGTATGGCGCACTCACGATACAATACCGTCCTAGCATGGGCGTCGCGGCATGAGACGACGCATTGTGCAGACAGGTGTGGCGTCGAACAACGAACGCGAGGTAAACGTAGATGGCGGTGAATTCCAGCGTGGAGAAACAGCCGGTCGACCAGCAGGCGAGCGGTGAGGTGCAGGCTGAAATCGATACGCGGTCCGATGGTGTTTCGCCCATGCCCAACGATGTTTCCAAACATAACGATGTTTCCAAGCATCCGGTGGCGTCCATTCCCGAATCGACGCTGTCGCTGGCCGATATTGAGCGTAAGCGCTCGCATCCTGCATTGTGGCTGGCTTATGCGCTGCTGGTGATTGCGGCCATTGTGGTGCCGTATTGGTGGGGGCGTGCGATTGCGGTGAACGATACGCAGTGGCTGCTTGATAATTTGAGCGCGCTTGAGCCGCGCGGCGCCGCGTTTGTTGCCTGGACGGTGACGCTGATTGCCGTTTCCGGCCTTGGTCTGCTGGTTGTTGACGCCCATCGGCGCTTGTGGGGCGCGGTTTTTGTGATTGGCTTGGCGGCGGAGCAACTCATTGCCGGCCTGCGCATTCTGAAAATTGATTTTTGGTATGCGACATATGTGGTGTACGGAGAGTCGTCGGCATTGGCGAATGCGGCGAATCTTGGCATTATTTCAGTTGGTATTGGCGTTGCCGTTTTCGCGGTGCTGTGGGTGGGATTGTTGGTGACGATTAAAAAAGAGTCGCCGTTGAATGTGCTGACGCGCAGTTGGGCGTCGTTTATCTTTTTTTGTGATTGAGACGATTGCTTTGCTTGTTGTGATGTTTGGCGGCCTGCTGACGTTGGTCTGATTCGTGGTGTCTGGTGCTCCTGTATAATTGACCCTTGGCGTATTTCGCCCGCGGATAGAGAGCGCGCCGGCATCGGGCCGGTAGCACCGCGCAGCAATATAAGGAGGATGCCGTGGCACTGACGGCTGAAGAAAAGCAGGAAATCATCGCTAAGTACGCGACCCATGAAGGTGACACCGGCTCTCCGGAGGTCCAGGTTGCTCTGCTGAGCAAGCGTATCGCTGATCTGACCGAGCACCTCAAGGAGCACAAGCACGACCACCACTCCCGTCGTGGTATGCAGCTGATGATCGGTGACCGTCGTCGCCTGCTTGACTACCTCAAGCGCGTTGACATCAACCGTTACCGTTCCCTCATCGAGCGTCTGGGTCTGCGTCGATAATTGAAGACTTCCGCCCGAGTACCTAGGATGGTGCTCGGGCGTTTTACATATCGCCAGCCAACGGCAACAACGGCAAGAGGGTTAGAGGATAGGCCAGCAGGTAAGGCCGACAGGAGAACCCGAATGAAGGGGTTGACACGAGGAACGACGGCCAAGGGGCCAGTCGAAACAAGGTATGTGACGTCCGCTGAAGAGGACAGTTGCGGTTCAAGCGAGTCGCCAAACCGCAACACAGTATGTAGGAATAAATAGAAAATTAAAGAAGGAGGAACCCTATGGAGGGTCCCGAAATCAAGGCCGTTGAGGCCGTAATCGACAATGGATCGTTTGGTAAGCGCACGCTGCGCTTCGAGACCGGCCGCCTCGCCCAGCAGGCCGATGGCGCTGTGGCCGCCTACCTCGACGACGATTCCATGATTCTGTCCACCACCACCGCCGGTTCCAGCCCGAAGGAGAACTACGACTTCTTCCCGCTGACCGTCGATGTTGAAGAGAAGATGTACGCTGCCGGCAAGATCCCGGGCTCGTTCTTCCGTCGTGAAGGCCGCCCGAGCTCCGAGGCCATCCTCGCCTGCCGTATCATCGACCGCCCGCTGCGTCCGCTGTTCCCGCACACCCTGCGCAACGAAGTGCAGGTCGTCGAGACCGTGCTCGCCGTGAACCCTGATGACGCTTACGATGTCATCGCCCTGAACGCCGCTTCCGCTTCCACCATGATTTCCGGTCTGCCGTTCGAAGGCCCGGTCTCCGGTGTGCGTCTGGCGCTGATTGATGGCCAGTGGGTTGCCTTCCCGCGTTGGAGCGAGCGTGAGCGCGCCGTGTTCGAGATTGTGGTCGCTGGCCGCGTGATCGAGAACGGTGATGTTGCCATCGCCATGATCGAGGCCGGTGCCGGCAAGAACGCCTGGCACCTCATCTACGACGAGGGTCAGACCAAGCCCGATGAGGAAGTCGTTGCCGGTGGTCTTGAGGCCGCCAAGCCGTTCATCAAGGTGATTTGCGAGGCTCAGGACGAGCTCAAGAAGATCGCCGCCAAGGAGACCAAGGAATTCCAGCTCTTCCCGGAGTACACCGACGAGCTGTACGCCCGCATCGACGAGATCGCTCACAAGGATCTGGACGAGGCCCTCTCCATCGCCGAGAAGCTGCCGCGCCAGGACCGCATCCACGAGATCAAGGAGCACGTGCGCGAGGTGCTCGCGGACGAGTTCACCGATATGGACGATGCCGAGAAGGACAAGGAACTCGGTAACGCCTTCAAGGAACTGCAGCGCCAGATTGTGCGTCGCCGCATCCTGACCGAGGACTACCGCATCGACGGCCGTGGCCTGCGCGACATCCGCACCCTGTCCGCCGAGGTGGACATTGTGCCTCGCGTGCACGGTTCCGCCCTGTTCCAGCGTGGCGAGACCCAGATTCTGGGCGTCACCACGCTGAACATGCTCAAGATGGAGCAGCAGATCGACGCGCTGTCCGGTCCGCAGTCCAAGCGTTACATGCACAACTACGAGATGCCGCCGTACTCCACTGGTGAGACCGGCCGCGTCGGTTCCCCGAAGCGCCGCGAAATCGGCCACGGCGCCCTCGCCGAGAAGGCTCTCGTGCCGGTGCTGCCGAGCCGCGAAGAGTTCCCCTACGCCATCCGACAGGTCTCCGAGGCCATCGGTTCCAACGGTTCCACTTCGATGGGTTCCGTGTGCGCCTCCACGCTGAGCCTTTTGGCTGCCGGCGTGCCGCTGAAGGCTCCGGTTGCCGGCATCGCCATGGGCCTCGTGTCCGGCGACGTTGATGGCAAGCACATCTTCAAGACCCTCACCGATATTCTGGGTGCCGAGGATGCCTTCGGCGACATGGACTTCAAGGTGGCCGGTACTTCCGAGTTCATCACCGCCCTGCAGCTCGACACCAAGCTCGACGGCATCCCCGCCGACATCCTGGCCGCCGCTCTGCAGCAGGCCAAGGAAGCCCGCGCCACGATTCTCGAGGTCATCAACGAGTGCATCGACGGCCCGGCCGAGATGAGCGAGTTCGCTCCGCGCATCATCACCACCTCCGTCCCGGTTGAGAAGATCGGCGAAGTCATCGGCCCGAAGGGCAAGATGATCAACCAGATTCAGGAAGACACCGGCGCTGAAATTGCCATCGAGGATGACGGTACCGTCTTCATCTCCTCCGAGGGTGGCGAGGCTGCTGAGAAGGCCAAGGCCATCATCGACCAGATTGCCAACCCGCACGTGCCCGAGGCCGGCGAAACCTACAACGGCAAGGTCGTCAAGACCACGTCGTTCGGCGCTTTCGTGAACCTCACCCCCGGCACCGACGGCCTGCTGCACATCTCCCAGATCCGCAACCTGGCCAACGGCGAGCGTATTGACGCTGTCGAAGACGTGCTCAAGGAAGGCGACACCGTTGAGGTGATCGTTCAGGGTGTCGATGATCGCGGCAAGATCTCCCTGGCCATTCCTGGTTTCGAGGATCAGGAGAACAACGCCCGCCCGAGCCGTGGCGATCGCGATGACCGCCGTGGCGGCCGTGGCCGTGGTGACCGTGACGATCGCCGTGGCGGCCGTGGCCGTCGCTCCGAGCGCGATGACCGTGACTTCGACGATCGTGACGACCGTCCGCGTCGCCGTCGCTCCGATGACTTCGAGGATGATTACGACGACCGTCCGCGTCGCCGTCGCTCCGATGACCGCGACTTCGATCGCGATGATCGCGATGATGATCGTCCGCGTCGCCGTCGTTCTGCCGACCGTGACTTCGACGATCGCGATGACCGTGATGCTCGCGACTCCCGTGACGATGATCGTCCGCGTCGCCGTCGCTCTTCCGATCGCGATGACCGTGGCGATCGTGATGACCGCCGTGGCGGTTCCCGTGGCCGTGGCCGTGGCTCGGACCGTAACCCGCGCTACGCCACCGACGACAACTACGACGACTACCGCGCCGACCGCGAAGAGCGTACTGAGCGCCCGCGTCGCCGCGTCCGTCGCGACTTTGATCCGTTCGAGGACTAAATCCCTCTCACGGATCGGTCGCGGCATAGCCGCTCCCCTCACCTACGGGAAGCCCGTAGGGCTTCCCGCTTAACGGTTCGGCATTCGAGGACTGATCGTTCTCTAGCTTCTCTCGGGTGAGAAGGGCTTGATCGCAAACCAAAAGGCTTCTATACCGTTTCATTCGGTATAGAAGCCTTTTTGGTTTTTCGGCTTCTTCGCGCTGCATATTTCGATGTTGAATAAGGCACTCGTGCTGCCGCCATGTACGTTTAGTTGTCGGTTGACAACTATTCCCATGCATCAAGAATGGCGGATGATCATCGAAGGTACTCATGGGCGTTGATCACTGTGGCAACAACAAAGGCCGGGCCCTTGTGAGAGCCCGGCCTTTATGCCGTATGGCGGCGGATTAATCCTTAAAGGCTAATCCGTTGTCAATCAGCGTTACAGAATCGCCATGCACACGAAGTCCAGAATGAACAGCGCGGCCACAGTCCAGATGATCGGGTGAACCTCCTTGGCCTTGCCCTTGCAGGTCTTCACGATGCAGTACATGATGAAGCCTCCGGCGATGCCGTAGGAGATGGAGTAGGAGAAGGCCATGAACACGGCGGCGAAGAACGCCGGAATGGCTTCGGCGATGTCGTCCCACTTGACTTCCTTCAGGGAAGCGGCCATCATGCAGCCGACGATCACCAGCACGCCGGCGGTTGCGGCGGACGGCACGGCGGAGACGACCGGGGCCAGGAACGCGGACAAGGCGAAGCAGATCGCCACAACCACGGAGGTCAGGCCGGTTCGGCCGCCTGCGGCGATGCCGGCGGAAGACTCGACGTAGGTGGTGGTGTTCGAGGTGCCGCAGATGGCGCCGATGGAGGTGGCGATGGAGTCGGCGAACAGGGCCTTGTCCATCTTGGAGGAGAAGCCGTGGCCGTTCTCCAGAGCCTTCTCATCCTCGGCGGAGAAGATGCCGGTGCGGCGGCCGGTGCCGATGAAAGTGCCCAGGGTGTCGAACGTATCGGACATGGAGAAGGCGAAGATGGTCACGATGACCAGCGGCAGCTTGGTCGGATCAGAGAACAGTGCCGGGAAGCCCTCGGCGGAGAAGATCGCGCCGAAGGTCTGCGGCAGCTGGGAGAAGGTCTCGCTGATGGACTGCGAGTTGGACCAGGTGGTCACGCCGAACGGGATGCCGATTACGGTGGTGATGGCGATGGCCAGCAGCATGCCGCCCTTAACCTTCATCACGGTGAACACAATGGCCAGTACGAGGCCGATCAGGAAGACCCACAGCACCTTGTCGTTGAAGTTGGCCAGACCCGGGGTAGCCGCAACGGCACCGCCCTTGGCGGCGGCCTTCGGATCGCCGGGAGTGAACTTGATCAGGCCGACGTTCAGCATGCCCACGTAGGCCACGAACAGGCCGATGCCGCCGCCGATGGCGTGTTGCAGGGACTCCGGGATGGCCAGGATGATCATCTTGCGGATCTTGGTGACGGTGATGAGGATGTTGATCAGGCCGCACAGGAACACCATGCACATGGTCTGCTGCCAGCTGAAGCCGAGGCCGAAGCACACGGTGTAGGTGAAGAACGCGTTGAGGCCCATGCCGGCGGCCTGGGCGTACGGCACGTTGGCGAACAGGCCCATGACCAGGGTGCCGATGATGGCCGCGATGATGGTGGCCAGGAACACGCCGCCCCACGGCATACCCGTCTGCGACAGGATCTGCGGGTTGACGACGATGATGTAAGCCATCGCGAAGAACGTGGTCAGGCCGGCCAGAATCTCAGTCGAGACGGTCGTGCCGTTTTCCTTCAAATGGAAGAACTTCTCCATTTACTCTCTACTTCCTTGGGTTTATGCGGGGCTGCGCACCGCGTGCATAATGCTGCGGCTGGCCCCGGCGAGAATTGCGACTCGCCCTGATCGGCCTGCCCAACGCGCGTCAGGCGCTGCGCACCCAATCAGAACCGTGGCCGATTATAGCTTGTGGAGGCAACGTGAACGGGTCCGGGAGTAGACTGACTGCCAGAATAATTCGGAACAACTCAGGGGACACGCAGGACACACCCGTGGAAGGAAGGCGCGCGATGAAACCGGCCGTCGAAGTCAGCATCACCTCTTGGAAGAAGAATGTCGTCAAGCCCGGTCAGGAGTACGGCCGCGTACTGCTGATGCCCGGCACCGGCTACAACTGCGACCGTCCGCTGCTCTACTGGTCGGCCCAGGCTCTGGTCGAGGCCGGCTGGCGAATCGACCGCATGAACGTACGCAACGCTTCCGACGACCTGTCCACGGTGATTCCGGTCCTCAATCAGGCGATTGACGGCTGGGTGGCCGCCGCGCGCGAGTCCGGCGCGGGTAAAGCCGGTGATTCCGGGGATGGCGTTGCCGCCGATGATTCTGCTACCGTGCTGGCCGATGGCGCAGCTGGCTCGCCGAACCGTGATTCCGACACCCCGTCCGGCCCTCGCCTGTTGCTGATCGGCAAGTCGCTGACGACGATGACCTACCCACATGTGGCCTCACACTACGGTCTGCCGTTCGTGCTGCTGACCCCGGTGCTGCATCACGCCGACTTCGATCCATCCGCCCGGGTGATTCCGGTGCCGGCTGTCGGCGATGATATCGTCGCCGAATCCGAGGCCCCGAGCGTGGCCGAAGCAAGGGCGATCATCCGCGCGGAACAGGCCGGCCAGTCGCACGCCGCCAGCTCCCGATACTCCGGCCCGGCACCGCTGATCTGCGCCGGCACCGCCGACCCGTTCTACGATCAAGCCCGCGCCAACGCGCTCACCCCGCACGTGCACGAATACCCGGATGCCAACCATTCGATCGAGGTGCCCGGCCACTGGCGTCGCTCGCTCGACTATCTGAAGGAAGTCACCGCGTCCGTAGCCCAGTACGCCGCCACGCTGTAATGCCCCGCGACACGCCCGAATTCTGCAATGTCGCTGACCATCCGTAATCTAATCATCCGTAAACCACAGACCGTTGGTTGAAGTGCGCGCGAGTGCATTTCCGAAGTTTGGTTCGCCAAGCCAGCGCAGGTTGAGAGATATAAGCCCGTCAAGGGCCGGCGAAGGTCGCTTCGCGAGATTATATTGCTCTGCCTGTGCGCAGGGCTTTTTTGTTGCCCGGCCGAAAGTTCCGAACTCCAAGTCAACGGCCGACTTAGGAAGGAACGCCATGAAGAGGCCCGAAAAGGAAGCGGTAGTCGCTCAGCTTACGGAAGAATTCCGTAACGCTGACGCCGTCTACCTGACCGAGTACCGCGGGCTTACCGTTCCGCAGATTTCCGATCTGCGTGAAAAGCTAGGCCGCGATACTTCCTACACCGTGGCAAAGAACACGCTGGCACGCATCGCCGCCAAGGAAGCGGGCATTGAGGGTCTCGACGAGATTCTCTCCGGCCCGACCGCCATCACCTTCGTGAAGGGCGACTTCATCGAGGCTGCGAAGGTCATCCGTGACTTCGCCAAGGACAACAAGGCTCTTGTCATCAAGGGTGCCGCCGCTGACGGCACTGTCTACGATGCCGAGGGCGCCAAGAAGCTGGCAGACCTCAAGTCCCGCCCGCAGCTGCTTGCCGAATTCGCCGGCGACATCAAGGCATCGATGGCCAAGGCCGCGTACCTGTTCAACGCTCTGCCTACCAAGGCTGTGCGCACGATCGACGCCCTGCGCGAAAAGCAGGAGAAGGCTGCCTGATTTACGCCCTCACGGCATGAATCAGTCGCTTCGATAATTTAAACAATAAGGTTTATTAGGCAGCGGATCTACCACTTCGTCCGCCGCCAAGATTGAAAGGAAGCCATAATGGCTAAGTACACCAACGATGAGCTGCTGGAAGCCTTCGGCGAGATGACCCTGGTCGAGCTCTCCGAGTTCGTGAAGGCCTTCGAGGAGAAGTTCGACGTCGAGGCTGCCGCTCCGGTTGCCGCTGTTGCCGCTGTTGCTGGCGCTGCTGCTCCGGCTGAGGAAGAGAAGGATGAGTTCGACGTCATCCTCTCCGCCGTCGGCGACAAGAAGATCCAGGTCATCAAGGCTGTCCGCGCCATCACCAACCTCGGCCTGGCCGAGGCCAAGGCTCTTGTCGACGGCGCTCCGAAGGCCGTCCTCGAGAAGGCCAAGAAGGAAGATGCCGAGAAGGCCAAGGCTCAGCTGGAAGAGGCTGGCGCCAGCGTCGAGCTCAAGTGATTTGTGCGGCATAAGCCGCAATCACAGCTTTTCGAGGAACCCCGCACCTGTGTTTCAGGCTGCGGGGTTTCCGCATACTGAGTAGACTAGTTGACGAGGACGAGGCGGAGAACGCGATCCGGCGTGGAAACACAAAGCTGGCAATGAGCGAAAGTTGTCAATTCTGTGCCCAGTAATCCGCCAAAAGCCGGTAAAAGATGACACAATGGCACGTAGTGTGGTCAAATAGTGTGTCCAGGAAGGCGGTCACGGTGAGCGAGTGGACGGTGAAGATCAACGGTGTCGACCGGATCAGCGTCAAGCCGGGGGAGTGCGTGGAAATCGGCCGTAAGCCGTTACGCCCCCTTGCCGATGATGGCAACACCCGCCTTGACGTCGCCGATCAAACCAAATCGATGTCCAAACGGCACGCCATGTTCACGGTAAAAAGCAATGGCACGGCCTCGGTCCGTGATCTTGGATCGACCAATGGATCGTATGTGGTGCGGGAAAATGGCGATTTGTTGCGCTTGCCGGCCAATGCCGAGTTCCTGTTGCCGACGTCTCCCATGCGCATGCAGTTCGGCGATGTGCCTGCGGACTTCATTCGTGTCGACGATCCAGTGGCAAAGCCGCTCGACCTCAAGGTGCCTGATTTGTTTGGCTATGCGGTTCACGAAGCACCGCAGGAGCCGGATGCGGCGGATATGTCCGTCGACGATATTCTTGATTTGCGGGCCGGCGAGCCGACCGCCATCTTCAGCGCGGATAATGTTCGACGCAAGGTCGACGAGCTTGAACTTGGCTCGCTGAATATCACGCAGCCAGTGACGAAAAACGATGAGCCGGCCATACCCCGTGATCTGTTCGCGGATGCGTTGGCCCAGCATGCCGAGCAGGAGACCGAACGCAAAAACCAGCAGGCCATGAACTCCGTGGCACTGCCGAAGCAGCAGACCGAACCTGAGTCGACGATTGTAACGCCTGCATCCAAGCACAGCAGGATCTCCGGTATTGTTCCAGTAGATGCCATCGCCCATGCCGTTGTTAAGCACGCTCCCAGCACAAGCGAGCCGGCAGTGGCGTCGGCGGCGGTTGTTGAATCCGATGTGGTGGCTGGCGCAAGCAAGTCAGCCGAAAACGTTCAGTCCGCTCCGAATACCAGGAATGCCGGCGATTCTCAGCCGGCGGACACTGTCGAACAGCATGCTGAAGTTGCCCAGCCTGAAGCCGCCCGGGAAGCCGAAGCCGCTCAATCTGAAAACACCCAGCCTGAGACCGCTCAGCCGGCAACCGCCCAGTCTGAAACCGACCAGCCGGCAGCTGACGTACCGGACGATCAGCAGCGGACCGCAGCCGAAGCATATCAAGAAGCCACCGCAGCAGGCGTAGCAGACCAGCAGCCGGCTGCCGAAACCGCCCAGCAGTCGGTATCCGAAGCATATGATATCGACTCCACGGGCGTACACACTCCGGTCTTCGAGCCCGGCTCGGTGTTCGAGCGTGTGGCCAAGGGCGAGCTGAAAGCACAGGAGCCGGCAGTCGAAGTCGATGGCCTGACCTCTGACGAGGCAAAAACCACGCAAGATTTCAATGTTCAATTCGAAGTCGCCCGTCATCCCGAATTGCTGGCGTTCCTCGCCATGAATCCGTACCTGTACGACGACATGTATTCTTGGCTCGCCGCCCGTGGCGAGGCCGATATTGACGAAGCCCTGTCTCACAACAAGGGCTATCAGGAATACCGCGAAGCGGTTGGAAAGTGAGTCGAGAGATGACCCAGAGCCAGACTCAGAACCAGAATCTCACGGAAGGTCTGAATCGCATCCGTCGCTGGCGTGACCAATACCGCAGCATGCAGCCGCCATCGCCGCTCGAGGATGTGAATCAACTGGCCGCGAAGCTGGAGATGACCCATGCCCATCCCTCCGGCATCGCCCAGCTGTTCGCTTCCGGCCATGTCCGGTTGGATTCGTTGTTCCGCGACACGGGTGTGCTTAAGGCCGCCGAACGCCATATTGGGCGCGTGCTGGATGACCAGGCCGCCAAACGCAGGATTTCCGGCGTGGCGGAGTTGTCGCTCGTGGTCGGCGTGGCCACATGGAAGGGCAACGCGCTGCCGGTGCTGTTGTACCCGGTGAGCGTCACGATCGAGGATGATGGCTTGTCGACCACCATTCGATTCACCGGTCGCGTGGCCCTGAACGTCGCGTTCGTCAATACATTGCGTGAGCAGGGGGTGTTCCTGGATGAGGATTCCCTGTTTGACGGTGCCAGCTATGACAGTGGCACTCCCGAAACTTCCGCGATGTTCGCCCGTATTTCGTCCGAAGCGTCGGAGCGTATCTCCGACTTCGCCATCGAGCGCCAGATTGTGCTCGGATGCTTCATGGACCCCTCGTCGCAGATGATCAGCGAAAGCCGACAGTTCATCGACCAGCTGGAGAACGGCCCCACCGGCAATGTGCTGTTGGACGCGCTTGCCGGCGACGAATCCGCCCGCACCGCGCTCAAAGATGCCAATATTCCGCAATACAGTCCTTTCGACGTAGACCCGCATGCCGAGTACGAAGTCGGCGATGTGGACAATACGGTGCGATATGCCGCGTCACTTGCTGCCAATGGCCATAGCATCGTGGTCGACGGCACCTTCCCGAAGGGCACCGCGGAGCAGGCTGTGGCCATCGCATCGCGCTGCCTGATGAATGGTCGTTCCGTGCTGTACGTGCCCGGCGTGGCCGAGCAGAAGCGTCTGTTCATCCAGACGGCTTCCGCCAATGAGATGAAGGCGCAGGTACTGGATGTATCCGATGAACACGCCAACGCCGCGCTTGATAAGCAGCTGATTGCCGCAGTCGGATTCCAACCGGGAGTCGCCACCCAGCGATTCGACCAGCTGGCCGACGAACTCGTGGGCGTGCGTTCGCGCTTGACCCGCTATCTGGGCGACCTGCACGGGGGCAACGATAAGTGGAATGTGTCCGCATACGAGACCATTCAGAATCTGGCCCGTATCTCCGTGCTCCCGACGCACCCTGCCACCCACGTTCGACTTGACGAGTCAAGTGCCCTGAGCATCGCCAACGATATTGACACATGGATCGGCAAGATGGAACGCGCCGGCGAGCTCGGCGAATACACCATCGGCCCGGAAGACACCGCATGGTACAAGGCGTCCATCACCACTGAAGAACAGGCAGTAACCGCCTACCAGCGCGTGGACGATTTGCTGCGTCGCTTCCTGCCCGCCACCCGTGAGCAGGTGGCACGCACCGTGCAGACCTGCGGATTCCCGGTTCCTCCCACCACCCGCGAGTGGGAGCGTCAGGTTACGGTTTTGAAGAATCTGCGACGAGTGCTTGACGTGTTCCAGCCGGAGATTTTCGAGCGAGACATCAGCTCCATGATCGAGGCCACCAAGCCGAAGAGCCAGCGCAAGGCCGAGGGCACGTCGATGGGATTCTGGGAGCGCCGCCGCCACATCAAGGAAGCCAAGGATCTGCTGCGCGTCGGCGCGCAGGTCGAGGACTTGCACGAAGCGTTGAAGGTAGTCGCCAAGCAAGGGGAGCAGTGGCATCAGTTCGTGCCTCACGGCGGTTGGCCGGTGCTGCCCAGCAAGCTCGACGAGATCATCTCCACCCAAGAGGCGCTGGTCAGCAATATGACCGCGCTGGATACCGTGCTTTCCACCACACCCGCTGGTGGCAATCTGGAAACCGCCGATTTCGAGAAGGTGGAAGCACGCCTGAAAGCACTGCTGGATGATCGCAAGGCACTGGACACCTTGCCGGAGCGTTGCCTGCTGGAGCAGGAATTCGCCTCTGCCGGACTGAACGAACTGGTCGCCGATCTCAACGCTCGCCGAGTGAGCGTGGAGCAGGTGCGCGGCGAAGTGCAGCTGGCCTGGTGGACCACCGTGTTTGAGGACATTGTGCGTTCGTCCGCCATCATCTCCAACCAGGATGGTGCCGCGCTGCAGGCCGCATCCGACCGCTTTGCGCAGGTCGATGTGGAGCACGTGCGCTCCATCGGACCGATGGTGTCGCAGGAATCCATGCGCCGCCTGTGCGACATGCTGTTCTCCCGCACTCAGGAAGCCAACCAGATGCACACCGTGCTGGCAGGGCGCGCCAGTGTGTCGCTGAGCAGGATTCGCCGTGATCATCCGGAGATTCTGGCCGCGGCCAAGCCGATTCTGGTGGCCGCGCCGGGTACGCTCGCCGCACTCACCGAGCCGGGTGTGCTGGCTGATGTGGCGATTCTCGATGCGTGCGCGCACATTCCCGCTATCGAGTTGCTGTCCATCATCGGCCGCGTGCAGCAGGTGGTGGTGATCGCCCACTGCGCGACGGTAACCAGCGAAAGCGTCAAGCAGCTGATCGACACGTTGCCTCATATCGAGGTGGATGCTGCCCCATCTCGCCGTGCGCCGCGCCTGTCCGCATTCCTTGAATCCGAGGGATATGGTCCTGTTCGCTATGATGTGGCCACCGAGCCGGCTGCCGGTGAGGTGCGATTCCACCGTGTGGAAGCGAGCGGTGTGCCGGTTATGTCTTCTGGTCTGGTGGAATCCAGCCAGCCGGAGATTGATGAAGTGGTGCGTCTGATTACGCAACGTGCCGCCGGTTTTGCCGTGGTTCCTTCCAGCTATCGACTTGTGGTCGTGATGTTGACCGACGCATTCCGCACACGCTTGGGTGCCGAATTGAAGTCGTTGGCAGGCAAATCCAAGGCGATGGGCCGATTCCTGCGCCATGTGCGGTTGGTTTCCTTGCGTGACGTGGCCGGAGGTCGTGCCACTGACGTGATTCTGTCGAGGTGCTAGCTGGAACCACCGGAGGGACGTCTGCTTCAGCAGTTCGGTCCGCTCGAAAGCACAGGCGGTCGCGGACTGTTGCTGGATGCCCTGGCATTGGCGGACCACAGCTTGGATATTGTGTCGGCCTTTGGTTCCGAAGATTTGGATGAAGAACGACTGCACCAATCCGGTCCTCGGTTCCTGAAGACCATGTTGACGTGGGCCGAACAGCTTGACGACCGTCCGGTGCTTCCGTTGCGTGATGCGGCAGGCGGCAACGTGCTGTTCGACGATATCGCCGACAGGTTGCGCGCGCGAGGACTGAACGCTGCTGTTGATTATGGATTCGACAAGGGCGTGAAGATTCCGCTCGTGGTGGGATTGAAGGACAAGCCGTTTGCCTTGGCCGTGCAGACCGATGACGCGAACTTTATGTCCGTGCAATCCACGCGTAGGCGTCATCGTTTGTCGGCACAGGATCTCATTTCCTTGGGCTGGAATGTGATGACCGTCTGGAGTGTCGCCGCCTTCGTAAACCCCGATAAGGAAGTCGACCGTATCGTCAGCCGTATCGGTGAGATCTATCGCGAGGTTGAATAACCATGGCGGAATACTCGGCTACACGGCGCACACCGCGCAAGCACAAGCGCGTGGTGATGAAGGGCACTGAGCAGTTTGACGCTGACGGTGTCAAACTCGAGCCCGGAGACATGCAGACCGACCAACAACGGCAATCCGACGACGACAAACGCATCCTCGGCGAACTGCCGCCGCATTGGGCCGTTTTTAACGAGCGCGAGTAGGAGTTGGGGCGCACTCTGTGCGCCCCAACACTGTGTTTTCCGCAGCCGACAGGCTGCGGAAAACACAGTATCGGCCGAAGGCCGATTCCGCTTCCTACCGCACAACGGCCATAATCGCTCCGGCCTGTTGCAGCTCCATAACCTTGGCCGCGGCCTCCGGCGGCATTGCGAACGACACCAGTCGGTCGTTGCCTCCCAATGCGCCAGTCGCATCCGGTTTGCCGACATTCATCACCGTGGCGTTCTCGGCCAGCGTGCAATCAGCACCTTCGCAACCGACGGCGGAAACCAGTCTCACCTGATCGCCGGCCAATACATCGTCGACGCTACTGGCCAAGCGGACTTCAATCACCGTAGTGCCGGTCGGTGCTACGGGCGCATCTCTGGCCATATGCGTGGAAATGGGATCGGCTGCTTCGATATCGATTTGCGCTACCTTGCCCACCACATCCTCAATATTGCCTGTCCAAGACGGGCCTGCCGCAGATACCGGCATATCAGCCAACTGAACGTCGGCGGCCAGAATAATGTCACCCCGTCGAATCGAGCGGGCGGCCACCACCATCGGCTCGGTCTCCACCACGGCCAATACGGCTTCAAGCCCAAACAGCACTGCGAGTCCCACGCACAACGCAGCAGTGAGTCGGCGCAAGGCATCCGCCATGCGCCGTCGCCGCAATGAGCCGCGCGCAGGCGGCTTAATAAACGAAAAGGTCACCATGCAACCATGGTGACCTGAAGTTTTTCGTAAGCGCAAGCCAAATCGACCTATGTGGTTCTAACTTGCCAAGTTATCCACAACGCTTCAAACCCGTGCAACAGACAGTGCCCGTAGTGCCAATATCCGCGGCATACCGCCGTCGACACCGTCGTTTACAGAGGAAAAGCGGGTGTACAGACCTTACTTGCCGGATTTGTCGGTGCGGTAGAAGCCGTGACCCTTGAACTCAATCGGCACGGCGGAATACACCTTGCGCACCTGCTCCTGCGAGCACTTGGGGCACACGGTAATCGGGTCGTCATTGAACGACTGCTGTTCGGTGAAGTCATAGCCGCAGTTCTTGCAACGGTAATGATAGGTAGGCAACGGATTCCTCCAACAAAGTCATATTTCTCGCGGATGGCCCAAACGCCATGCCACGCAACCGTTCATATCCTAGTCGCCGCCCTGACACATTGGCGTTACGGTCTTACTAGCCAGCTTGCTGTTGCCACTCTGGTTCCATCGGCCAGTGTGCGTGGCTGGTTGGTCAGTCTGGCTTGCGCCGAGTATCTTGGCCGGCCGGCCAGCTCAACAGGCCCGATGAGCTAAGCCGCCGGTATCCCTCCGGCGTCAGCACTCCGTCGGCCGGCACATCATGTGGTTCGGCCGGCAAATCAATGTCCAACACCTCCCACGGCCAGCACACCGCAATCAGGGGACATGCGGGCTTGCGGCGAGCCAAGGCCCGGTCATACCAGCCGGCTCCACGCCCCAGACGATTGCCCTGCGGGTCCACTGCCAAAGCCGGAGCGATGACCAGATCGGCCTTCTCCAACGCTTCGGGCGGTAGAACTGCGCCAGTTGGCTCATCGGGTCTGTGATGGACGGTGCTGGGAGAGCTGCAGCTACCGGCATTGTTCGCGCCACCCACTGCATCCATCGAGCGCAATGATTCCAATGAATCCAGCACACTCCAGCCAATTTCCAACCCAGACCCCAACCTTGGCACCAACACGTGGCAGCCATGAGCCCGCAGCCATCGCAACAGTGGCCGGGTTTCGATTTCCGAACCCATCGACACATATGCCGCCACTGTGGGACCATCCTGAATCATGTGTGCTGGGAACCGTCGCACCAGCAATTCACCGGCCGCTCCGCGTTCTTCCGCTGGAACGCGCTTGCGCCGAGACAGTATATGGTGGCGCAGCGTCGCTTTATCCGTTTTCTCTGTTTTCTCTGTGCCGCTGTAGTCGCTGCCGATATTCATGCCACTGCCCACTTCGCTCATACCGCACAATCTAGTGTTTCCATCGTAAAACGAAAGTGGCCACGGTAGCGGCGCAAGACCTTCATATGGCTACAATAAAGGCCGTGTCAGTTTTCCAGTCGATTAAAGAGGCGTTCAAGCTGGACCACCAGATCCGCCCGCCACGTCTCACCCATCCCGGTTTTCCGATAGTCCTGCGCCCCCTGACCATGGATGATGAGGATGGCTGGAACGAAGTGCGCTGGCGCAACAACGACTGGCTGGCACCTTGGGAATCCGGTGACCCGATGCATGGCGGCTCCATCACATTCAATCAATGGGTGCAGCGGCAGCGCCGTAACGAGCAGCATGGCGTCGGCGTGATCTTCGCCATCGAATACCAGATGCGTATCGTCGGCCAGATTTCGTTGGGAGCCATCGTGTATGGTGCCATGCGTACCGGCGTGGTTGGTTATTGGGTCGATCAACGGTGCGCCGGCCGCGGATTCGCGCCAATGGCACTGGCCATGCTTGCCGATTGGGCGCTCGGAGACCCATTCGGGCCCGCGTTGCATCGGCTGGAAATCGCCATTCTGCCGGATAATGCGCGTTCTTTGGCTGTGGTGCGTAAGGTCGGAGCCCATCATGAGGGACTGCGCGAGCGGTATATGTATGTCAATGGCCAGTGGCGTGACCACGTAACGTTTGCGCTGTTGGCTGAAGATATGGGGCAAGGGTTCGCCGCTAGACTCGCCGCCGCCGGTTCCAGATAAGCGTCGACCGGAAGAATTCCGCTCCGACACGCCCGGACGGAAAGCCCCAGTTCGTCGGCACGTCTCCTATCCTTGACTCTATGGGTTATGAGTCACTGAGCACTGTCGTCGTGCTGGTGATTGTGGCGATTATTATCGTTGTATGGCTGCCCGTACGTACGGCCAACGGCATGAAACGTGTGGACGAGCACCGGCAGGATCGTTATTCGCCTTCCCTGCATATCGTTGATGCAGAGAACGGCAGACGATTCGGAGACATCAAGCCGCATAAGGCGAAAGGGGCAGCAATGCCAGCATCAACACCGTCAGCGAGGCTGACATCTGAGCACATCGCCCATGTGCGGGAACTGCGCCGCGCGGCCATCCGCCGCCGGCAGATTCTCGCCGTATGCCTGCTTGCCATAACCGTGTTGGTGTTTGCCGTATCGTTCCCCCTGCATTTCAGTCCGCTGCTTGCTCTTATTCCGTTCGTGCTGTTGCTGCTGGTGCTGGTGCTGGGAGCCAATGCCTCACGCCAGGCCCGGCAATGGGAGCGCAAGGTGGTCCGCTACGAGCGGACCCATAGCGGTACGGGCTGGTCCAAGAAACCGTCTGCCGAGTCCAAGGACAGCAAGCGCGTGAACAAGGCCGAACCGGTTGCGGCCGTAACTGCGCCTGCCAAGGAGCTTTCCGAGCATGTTGAGGATGCTGCCACCGAGGTCATGGAACAGCGGCAGATTCGCCGCGCGTTACGCGATGCCGAGATTGAGCAGGCCAAGGCCAAGGCCTCACGCCAGTCCGCCGCCGCATATCAGGCCGCGGCGGAGCACGCCAAACAGTCTGAGAAGTCTGATACTGCACAGTCCGCCGCCGATAAGCCTGCCGCCGAACCGTCTGCTATGGTCGATGAATCCGCTGACCGTAAGTCCGCTGCCGAAACCAGTGAATCTTCCGCCGCGCCCGATGCCTCCGCTCGCACGGATAAGTCGACTAAGTTGGATAAGTCCGTCGCCCCTCGAGTTGAACCATCGCTTACGGTGCGTGATGAGCGTGATGAGCGCGACGATGCCGCTGCCGACGCTACGTCGGAACTGGCCAGCGTACGCCCTGCCCGAACACTGGATGTCTTCGATATGGCCACCTCGCAGGATCTCATCTCCTTCACTTTGGGCGGGGAACATAACGCCGACAACGCTCCGGAAAGCTTGGAGATCAAGTCGACCCGTCAGGTGTCCAAGGCGGAACCTGTCGAACCCGCAGTGGCGGAAAAGTTGATTGACGAGGCCCGAGCCGTCAAGGCCGCGGACGATGCCAAGGCCGCCGATGCGGGCAAGGCTGTCAGTGCCGGAAACGCTGTAGACACTGAGTCGGAGCAGCGCGATGATGCCGATACGAACGCCGCTACGGACGCCGATGACGAGGCTGCAAACGCCGCCCAGCGAGCCGCATTCCACGAATCCGAGGAGCGTGCCGACGTCGAAGCGCCAGCGGCGACCACCGATTCGTTGGGCGCAGGCTTGGACTCCATTCTTGCCCGCCGCGGCAACTGAGCGTTGCGATTCGCCGATTTTCTCTCACAGCGTTAGCACTCGAGTTGGCAGAGTGCTAATAATCGCGCTACGATGTGTCCTAGCGCAAAGGGACAACGCAAGTGATCGTCAGCCTCTTGAGGCGTTCTGGCGCGGCATTATCGAACTACAAGTAGATACGAGGTGACCCACAGTGTCGATTAAGCTCACACCGTTGGAAGACAAGATCATCGTCAAGCAGGCCGAGGCCCAGACCCAGACCGCTTCCGGTCTGTATATTCCGGACAACGCCAAGGAGAAGCCGCAGCAGGGTGAAGTCCTGGCCGTTGGCCCGGGCCGTCGTGACGACAAGGGCGAGCGCATCCCGATGGATGTCAAGGTCGGCGACAAGGTGCTGTACTCCAAGTACGGCGGCACCGAAGTCCACTACGAGGGTGAGGACTACCTCATCGTCGGCGCGCGCGACATTCTCGCCATCCTCGGCTGATTAGTCGCCTAGCGAACTTCAACAACCCCGACTGTTCCCACGGACAGTCGGGGTTTTCTCTTGCCAGGCGGAAAGGGGCTCCCCTCAGAGAGGGGAGCCGAAAACCGCTCCCGCCAAACGCCCAGCCATGCCTGCTATGCATAAAGGTGCATGCGCGCAACGTAGTTGAGTTCGGCGTTGCACCGCATCTACACTGGGTAACGGATTGGGGTCCCTATGGAAGAGGCTCAGTCGGCGACTTGGTCGAGCGGCTTAAGACATTTTGCACAAGACGGCAGTAGGTCGACGGTATGTTGTTTTTTCCGTGTCGCAGGTTCGTGGTGTCGTCGCGCTGCGCCAATGGTTGTCTCTCTACCGACGCTGAGTGCCGTGGCCTGAGGCCAGCGTCGGCAGTGGGCCACGAAATGGCGATGTGCCGATGCTGAGCCGCGTTGGTGTCGTTATCGGGCCAGTTTTTGGACCATTGCCAACGGCAAATCGGCGTTCTGTGTCGGCGACGGTCCAAAAACTGGCGGTCTGCCGACGATAAGTGCCGTCATCGTCGGCAGACCACCAGGTATTGTCCTTGTGCCGACGTAAAAGCCCTGCCATCGTCGTCACCGAGCCATCTTGTGACTCACTGACGGCGGCAGCAGGGCGGAAGAGGCCGAAATCATGCGCGCGGTGCGGTCTCACACCTCGAATCCGGCCTCCGCCAGCGCGTGATCGATATCGCGAATCAAATCGTCCGTATCCTCCAGACCCACGGCCAGACGGAAGAAGCCGCGGTGGAACTCAGGCGGGTACAGGTACTGGCGCTCGTCATCCTCACCGAGGAACACGATCAGCGATTGGTCATGGCCGAGCGAGACGGCAGACGCAATCACATTGAGCTTGGAAACGAATCGGTTGTGCCCGTCGTGGTCGGTGTCGAGGCCGAACGACAGCACGCCGCCGAACCCGGAGTCCGGGCGGGCCAGCTGGCTGGCCGCCACCTCGTGGTGCAGGTGCGATTCCAGACCGGGGTACGCCACGAAACGCACCACATCCAGCGATTCGAGATGCTTGGCAATCGCCAAGGCCGAGGCGTCGTAGGGCAGCGCGTAGGCGTTCGCCAGCGTGATGGGGCGACGGATCGCGCCGGTTTCGGCGTCGACCCCGTTACCGAGGTGAATGGCCAGCGTGCCGAATCCGAGCGGCTGGTCGTCGAATGATTGTCCGTGATGTACAAGATCAGAAGCCATGCGCCCAGCATGCCAGCATGCGCCGTGCCGCGCAAACAGGCGACATCGCTCGAAAACCGCGCCATTGCAAGGTTCTAGAGCACCATATAAGAAAAAATGATTGGGTGAAGTGCGGGGTGCAGCCTTGGTCGGGGCTGTTTGCAGGGCCGAAGCGGGCCCTGAAAACACGCTGTGAGACACGCCGATAAAACCGCAGAATTCCGCGGTAAAACAAGGTTCGCGTAGGGGCCGATTTGCATACCTGGAAAATCTGTGGTTATATAGCCAAGTTGCCTGTTGAGGTCAAACACCGCGGCGGGAAACAGACTGGCGGATTTCCCAAGCGGTCAAAGGGAGCTGACTGTAAATCAGCCGCTTCGTGCTTCAGTGGTTCGAATCCACTATCCGCCACGCCCCGATAGCTCAGTGGTAGAGCACTTCCTTGGTAAGGAAGAGGTCGTGAGTCCAATTCTCACTCGGGGCTCTCTGGCGGGGTAGCTCAGCTGGCTAGAGCGTACGACTCATAATCGTAAGGTCAAGAGTTCGAGCCTCTTCCTCGCTACAAATCGCGCCCGCTAACCGGTGGGCGCGCACTATACCTAAGAACACAGAGGTGAATGACAATGGCTAAGAGCGCCGACATCCGTCCGGGCATCACGCTGGCCTGCACCGAGTGCAAGGAGCGTAACTACATTACGACTAAGAACCGTCGTAACACGCCCGACCGTCTTGAGCTCAAGAAGTTCTGCCCGCGCTGCGGCAAGCAGACCGTGCACCGCGAGACTCGTTGATCGCAAGTATCACAGCTTTACAAAACCCGGCCCATTCGGCCGGGTTTTTGCGTATTGCCTCCGGAGGCGAGTGGCAGGGTGCGGAATCAGTATCCGCATCGCGTGAGAAACGGCAGAAATCCCGCGTCTGAACGAACCCCTCGCGGGCGTTCTGTCGTTTCGGGCCGCCAAAACGGCAGAAATCCCGCGCCACCTTCGTTCAGACGCGGGCGTTCTGCCGTTTCAGCCGATGATTGCCTCGATATCGCACCTGCGCCACTAAGATAGTAAGCCATGACAAGCTTTGCAGACATCACCACCATGGGCGTGGGCGGCCCCATCGCCCATTTCATCGAGCCGACCACGCGCGTGGGACTCATCGAAGCCGTGGAGGAAGCCGATTCCAAAGGCCTGCCCTTGGTCGTCGTCGGTGGCGGCTCCAACCTGCTTGTTTCCGATAAGCCTTTTGACGGCGTGGTGGTTCGAGACGCCCGACGCCTCATCACTGTGCCGGACGAGGCTGCACCGGTAGAGGGCGAGGATCGCACCGTGCATGTCAATGCCGAGGCCGGTGCCAATTGGGATGATTTCGTGGCCTTCACCGTAGAGCTCGGGCTCGAGGGCGTCGAGGGACTGTCCGGCATTCCCGGCACAGTCGGCGCTTCCGTGGTGCAGAACATCGGTGCCTACGGGCAGGAAGTCGCCACTTCGGTCGAATCGGTGGAAGTCTGGGATCGAGACACCAAAACAACGCGCGACCTCACACCCGCCGATCTTCGATTCGGCTATCGATACTCCGCACTGAAGACCAGCATGTACGCCGGCCCCGGCCGGCCGGCCGGCCGATTCTTCCCGACGCCACGTTACGTGGTGCTTTCCGTCACCTTTGCCCTGACCCACTCGGCCGAAGGCACGGTAGGTTACGGACAGCTTGCCAAAGCGCTTGGCGTCGAAGTGGGCGACCGTATGGCCACCGCCGACATCCGCAAAGCCGTGCTCGCAGTACGTGCCGCCAAGGGCATGCTCGAGGACCCTACTCGCTACGCCTTGCCTGACATGGCCACCGCCAAGCGCGAGGCCAATATCCTGACCGATCTGGAGCGTCTGGCCTCCCTCAATGAGGCCGCCGGCATTCCCGTTGGCGATGACGGTCTGCCTGCTCCCGACTACAATCGCCACAGCTGCGGCTCGTTCTTTATGAATCCGATTCTGACCGCCGACCAAGCGGCGGCCCTGCCCGAAGATGCGCCGAAGTTCGACGCGACTCTGCCTGACGGCACTCCCGGCACCAAGACGTCCGCCGCCTGGCTCATCGACCATGCCGGCTGCCATAAGGGATATAAGGTCGATGCGGACGCGCCGGCCAGTCTATCCACGCAGCACACGCTGGCCTTGACCAATCGTGGGGGAGCGAGCGCGGCCGATATCGCAGCTTTGGCGCGTGCGGTTCAGCAGGCAGTCAAGAGCGCGTTCGGAGTGGACTTGGTGCCCGAACCGGTCTGCGTCGGTGTGCTGTAATCGCGCTATTGATTGATGGAGTGGGTTATTAATCCCATATATTGCGGACTCTGAGTCTTATTAATAGACAAGACACGCGGGCTCTTCTATACTCGATTGTCGGTATTGTGCGCATTCGGTGCGCAAACAACAGAGAAAAAAGAAGAGCACTATGCAACTGTTCCGTACAAAATCCGTCGAACAGACCATTGCCGAAACCGGTGAAGAGGGCCGCAAGCTCAAGCGCAACCTGACTTGGTGGGATCTGTCAATCATGGGTGTGGCCGTAGCCGTGGGCGCCGGCATCTTCTCGGTGGGCGCGCAGGCCGCCGCCTTCCACGCCGGCCCGGCCGTGATCATCAGCTTCCTGATCGCCGGCATCGTGTGCGGCGCAGCCGTGATGTGCTACGCCGAATTCGCTTCGATGATTCCGGTGGCCGGCTCCGCCTACACCTTCACCTACACCACGGTCGGCGAGATCATGGCCTGGATCATCGGCTGGGATCTGATCCTGGAAATGCTGATGGCCGGCTCCGTGATTTCCAAATATTGGGGCGTATACCTCAACGATTTCATGCGCCTGATGGGCTGGAACGCCAACACCAACCTGACGTTCGGCTCCTTCCACATCGATATCGCCCCGATTATCATCGTGGCGTTCTTTACCACGCTGCTCGTATTCGGCACCAAGATCGGCGCCCGCGTGGACGGTGCTATGACCGTGCTCAAGATCGCCATCGTGTTCTTTGTGGTGATCGTCGGCTTCTTCTACGTCAAGGCCTCCAACTTCACCCCGTTCATTCCGCCGAGCCAGCCGGCCTCCACCGTGGAAGGCTCCTCCGCCGTCACCGGCGTGATGACCCAGCCGTTGTGGCAGTTCGCCACCGGCATGACCCCATCCGTGTACGGCGTTCCTGGCATCCTCTCGGGCGCGGCGCTCGTGTTCTTCGCGTTCATCGGATTCGACGTGGTGGCCACCGCCTCTGAGGAGACCAAGAACCCGCACAAGAACGTGCCGCTCGGCATCGGCGTGGGCATGCTGCTCATCATTGTCATGTACATGCTCGTGGCCGTGGTGACCACCGGCATGGTCTCCTATGCCGATCTCGCCAAGCAAGACAGCCCCTCGCTGGCCACCGCCTTCGAACTGGTGGGCGCCGACTGGGCCGCCAAGATCATCAGCTTCGGCATCGTGCTGGGCCTGGCCACCGTGGTTATGGTGCTGTTGCTCGGCCTGACCCGTATCGTCTTCGCCATGAGCCGCGATGGTCTGCTGCCGCGCGGTCTGTCCAAGACCGGCAAGCATGGCACCCCGGCCGCTCTGCAGATCGTCGTCGGCGCGGTGGTGGCGCTCGTGGCCGCCTTCTTCGACATCGGCGTGCTCTCCGACATGGTCAACATCGGCACCCTGTCCGCCTTCACGCTGGTGGCCATCTCCATCCCGATTATGCGCAAGAAGCGCCCCGACCTGCCGCGTGCCTTCAAGATGCCCGGCAACCCGTGGATTCCGATCCTCATCGCCGTGGCCAACTTCTGGTTGATGCTCAACCTGTCCGTACTCACCTGGATTCGTTTCGTGGTGTGGCTCGTGGTCGGCGTCGCCATCTACTTCGGCTACGGCTACTGGCATGCGCGCCTCGGCAAGGGCGACCTGACCGAAACGCTGTCCGCCGAAACCGATAAGGCCGTTAACGGCTGAGAGCGAGGAGCGTCCCAACGGGCGCGTACCCTCGTACCAGTATCTGTTAAGGAGGATTCCATGCCATATGTGATCGCTCAGCCTTGCGTGGATGTCAAGGACAAGGCTTGCGTGGACGAGTGCCCCGTCGACTGCATCTACGAGGGTTCCCGCTCGCTGTACATCAACCCCAACGAGTGCGTCGACTGCGGTGCATGCGAACCGGTGTGCCCCACCGAGGCCATCTTCTATGAGGATGATCTGCCGGACGAGTGGGCTTGGTACAAGGATGCCGCTATCAACTTCTTCGCTGAAGTCGGCGATTTGGGCGGCGCTTCCGCCAATGGCCCAATCGGCAAAGACCCGGAACAGGTCGCCGCGCTGCCGCCGCAGAACCAGTAAGCTGATTTGCGGATAAGCGCTGCACACAGCGCATAGTTCGGATTGAACCCTCGGTCTATCACGGCCGAGGGTTCGTCGTATCTTAGGAACATACCGTCCAAGAAAGGGGTTCTCATGGGCTTCCACGCATATTCGTCGCCATACGACTGGTCTCGTATCGCCGGCTTCAAAACCACCGCCAAAACCGTGCCGGGTGGCATGATCGACCTGTCCGTAGGCTCACCCGTGGACCCGGTGCCGAGCAGTGTCCAGCAGGCGCTGGTTGCCGGCGCAGACGCCCCCAACGCCCATGGATATCCGGTCACCGCCGGCACCGCCGACCTTAAGGCCGCTATCGATGCATGGTTCCGCGAACTGCGCGGGGTGGATCTGAAATCCATCAACGCTGCCGCCGTACCCACCGTGGGTTCCAAGGAGGCCGTGGCGCTGATGGCCAGCCTGCTGCACCTTGGCGAAGGCGATGTGGTCGTCCAACCGGCCGTCTCCTACCCGACTTACGAAATCGGTACCCAACTTGCCGGCGCCACCGTGGTCAAAGTCGATGATGTGACCGACGTCGATTCCTGGGTGAATATTCCGAACGTCAAGGCCATCTGGATCAACTCGCCGTGTAATCCCTCCGGCGAGGTCATCTCCGCTGACTGGCTGACCGACATCGTGGCTGCTGCCCGTCGCATCGGTGCCGTGGTGCTCTCCGACGAATGCTATGCGTTAATGGACTGGCGTTCGGTGCGCCGCAATACAGCCGCGTCCTATGCGCCTGCCGCGTCTGCATCTGCTGCGTCTGTGCCTGCCGCACCGGTGGCCGAATCCAACGAGCCCGCCTCCGATACCGCATTCAGTCTCTCCGCCACGCCATGTGCCCTGAATCCACATGTGTGTGAAGGTTCGGCAGCTGGCATCCTGGTGCTCTACTCGCTGTCCAAGCAGTCCAACATGGCCGGCTACCGTACGGCTCTGATTGCCGGCGATTGCCGGCTGGTCAAGGAAATGGCCGAATACCGCAAGCAGATCGGCCAGATTATCCCCGGCCCGGTGCAGGCCGCCATGGCCGCAGGTCTGAAGGACACAGCCGCTGTGCACGAGCAATGGGGGCGTTACCGTCGCCGTCTATCCGCGCTGGTTGACGCACTGAAGGCATATGGCTATTCGGCACAAATGCCCTCCGGCGCGCTGTACGTATGGGTCAAGGCCAAGTCCGGCGACTGCTGGGCCGATATGGCCGAGCTCGCCAAAATCGGCATCATCCCCAGCCCCGGCGAATTCTACGGCGCTCCCGCCTACCTGCGTTTCTCCGCCACCGCCACCGACGAGGCCATCCGCTCCGCCTGCGAACGTCTGCAATCGGCCCGCGCCTGACGACACCGACTACCGCCGGGGCGCCGCCGTGGTATTGCGGATGGCCAGGAACGTGCGCGCGGTCTCGAACGGCTCGCCCAGGTCAATGCCGAACGTCGCGGAATCAATCAGCGACAGCGCCTTTTCCGCTGCCTTGCGCCCCAGGGCCTGCGGATCCTGATGAATGGTGGTCAGCCCGAACTCGGCCGCATAGTCGCTGTCGTCGAATCCGATCAGGGACATGTCGTTCGGCACGCCGATCCCGGCTTTGGGCAGCTTGTACAGCAGGGGCAGCGCCACCCCGTCGCTCAGGCAGCATAGGGCCGTGGGCGGCTGGTCCATGACGGTGATGCGCGCGATCGCCTCGTCCACGGTGAAGTCGTTGCGGGGCAGGGCTATGGTCAACTGTTCGATATCCTCATACGCCGCACAGGCCGATTCGAATCTCTGCAGGCGCGAGTCCGCACTGTATTCCATCGGCGCCTCCGAGACGTCGATGCAGATGTAGGCGATACGCCGGTGCCCCAGGGCATGCAGGTGATTGATGGCCATGCGCATGCTCTTGGCGTTGTCTATGGACACGGTGGCGTTGAACCCCTCGTTGTGCGGCACGTTGACGCCGATCAGCGGCACGCCCATGCCCTGCAGGTTGGAGATCTCCTCCATGGTTACGTTGAACGAGGCCACGATCACCGCGTCGACATTGCGGCGCAGGGGCAGCTCGTCGAAGAACGACATGCGCTGTTCGGTGTCCGCAATGCCGTAGAGGGACACGTCGTAGCCATGGGTCTGCAGCACCTCGGTCAGCCCCTTGTACAGATTGGAGTCGAACCAGGTGGCGATCGCCTCGCCGGTGAGCATAGCGATACGGAACGTGTGCTTCGATTTCAGCGCGGTGGCGGACCGGGAGATGGCGAAGTCGAGTTCGTTGGCCGCTTCGATCACTTTCTTGCGCGTGGCCTCGGTGACGATATCCGGTTTGGCGAATGTTCGTGACACCGTGGCCACGGACACCCCGGCCCTGACGGCTACGTCGTAGATCGTGGAATGTATCACGCGCGAACCTTCCTCATGGGTGCTCGATAATGGCCACAATCATACCATGACGGAATGTAACCGTTTACAGAAATCCTGTAATTATGCCGTTTGATATCAATAAATATGGGTGTTAACGTATACATCACGACAGTCGCGGAGTAGCGAAGTCGTGAAGTGTAAATGAAAGGAGAAGCAGCAGATGAAGTCCGCATCGTCTTGGACCGAGCGCTGGTCGTCCTCCGGGCATGATCGACGCCCGAACCGTATGGCGGCAAAGACCCGCAGCATATCCCGCGCCATCGCCGCCGTCTGTGCCGGCGCCGCATGCGTGGCCGCACTCGCCGGTTGTGGCACATCCACCGCCGGAAACGTCACTCTCGAATTCTTCCAGTACAAGGTAGAGGCAGTCAGCCAGTTCAAGAAGCTGGTCAAGGGATTCGAGGCGGAACACCCCAACATCACCATCGACATCATCAACACCGCCGATGCCGCCACCGATCTGCGCACGCGCTTCGTCAAGAACAAGGTGCCGGATGTCCTCACCGTGGACGGCGGCCGTTACTTCGGCGAATTCGCCGCCTCGGGAATCTTCCAGGACTTCACCGACGACGAGATCCTCGACAACATCAACCCGCAGATGGTCAAGCTGCTCAAGGATCTGGCCAAACTGTACGACACCAGCGCCGACCGCGCGTACGGCATCCCGTTCGCCGGCAACGCCAACGGCTACGTCGTCAACGTGGACCTGTGGCGTCAGGCTGGGCTGGACCCGGACAACCTGCCCGAAACTTGGTCCGAGTTCATCGCCGCGATGAAGCAGATCCAGCAGGCCGGCATCACGCCGATCGAAGGCAGCCTCGCCGAACCGTGGACCACTCAGGCGCCGTTCGCCTCCCTGGCCGGCACACTTGTGCCGATCAGCGAATACTCGAAGCTCAGCGGCGGCACCGCCACATTCGCCGACCTGTGGGGTCCCGTGGCGGAAAAGGAAGTCGAGTTCTACCAGTACACGCAGGACAATCCGGGCGTTACTTACCAGCAGGCCACCCAGGACTTCGCCAACGGCAAGGCGGCCATCTTGCCCCTGGGCACCTACGTCGTGCCGCAGGTGCGCATGGTCAACCCGGACATCAACGTGAAGTTCGCCCAGCTGCCCGCCACCGACGATCCGGACGAGCAGGTGCTCACCGCCGGCGACGACACCGTGCTCACCATTTCGGCCACCACCAAGCATCCCAAGGAATCGCGCATGTTCGTGGAATTCTTGATGGACGAGGACCGGCTCAAGGAATACGCCGAATCGCAGTTCTGCTTCACCCCGTTCAAGGACACCTACGCCGGCGACGAGGCTCTGCAGAACATCCTCCACTTCTACAAGGAGGGACGCATCGCTGATTTCGCCGACCACTACATCCCCTCGTCCATGACCATGGCCGGCAGCCTGCAAAGCCTGCTGACCACCGGCAACGTTGAGGCGTTCACCAATTCAATGCAGACGCAGTGGGATCAGATCCAAGCCAGGACCGTACAGTAAGGAGGTTCACCATGTCCGCCATTGCCGAAAAACCACGCAAGAAGCGTGTCTCCGCTTTCTCCCATCGCAAGGTCGATCCCGCATACTACTGGATGACCGTTCCGGCCATGATCCTGTTCATGGTGTTCCTGTACTGGCCGTTCCTGCGCGGCGTGATGTACTCCTTCACCAATTCCAAGGGCTACGGCAAATACAAATGGATCGGCCTGACCAACTACAAGGCCATGTTCCAGGATGAGCGCATTGGGCGCGCCTACCTGTTCACGTTCTTCATCGCCATCGTGGTGACGATTCTGGTGAACCTGCTGTCCATGTTCATCGCCGTGCTGCTCAACTCCAAGATCGCGTTCCGCAACGGGTTCCGCGCCATCTACTTCATCCCCTACACCCTGGCCGTGCTTGTGGTCGGCTACGTGTTCAAGTACATCTTCATGATGCCGATCCCCGAACTCGGCAAGGCGTTGGGCATAGGGTGGCTGTCCGAATCGATGATCACCTCCGAATCGCTGGCATGGGCGCCGATCGTGGTGCTCTCCGTATGGCAGGGCGTGGCCTACACCACACTGATCTACCTCGCCGGCCTGCAGACCATCGACACCGACATCTACGAGGCCGCCGCCCTTGACGGCGTCAACGCCTGGCAGAAGTTCTGGCAGATCACCTTCCCGCTGATCGGACCGTTCTTCACCATCAACCTCGTCCTGACGATGAAGGGCGCCTTAGGCACCTTCGACCAGGTGGTCGCCCTGACCGGTGGCGGTCCGAACTCCGCTACGGAAACGGTCACCTACCTCATCTACCAGGGCGGCCTGACCGGTGGCGAATACGCCTACCAGACCGCCAATGCGGTGATGTTCTTCATCGTCCTCGCGATCATCGCGTTCATTCAGCTCAAGTTCTTCGGTAGCAAGGAGAAGGTGTGATCATGACCAGCGCTGTTGCTGCACAACCCAAGAAAAACAAGTTCCGCAAGGACCATAAGATCAACTGGTGGCTGACCGCGGTGGTCGCGGTGCTGAGCCTGACCATTCTGGTGCCGCTCTACTTCACCATCGTCACCGCACTGAAAACCCCGGCCGAAGCCGGCACGTTCGCCCTGCCCACCAGCTGGCAGTGGGGCAACTTCGCCGAGGCCTCGAACATGGTGAACTATCCGCGCGCGGCTCTGAACTCGGCGATCATCACCGTGGGCGCCATCGTGCTCACCCTGCTGACCAACACGTTCGTGGCCTATGCGGTGGCCCGTAACATGGACAAGCGGTTCTTCCGCTTCCTGTACTACTTCTTCATCGCAGCCATGTTCGTGCCGTTCTCCGTGATCATGCTGCCGCTGGCCAAGCAGATGGGCGGGTGGAACCTCGACAACAAGTTCGGCCTGATCATCCTGTATATGATCTTCGGCCTGGGCACCAACCTGTTCATCGCCATCGGCTTCATCCGTTCGATTCCGGTGTCGCTGGAAGAGGCGGCCCGCATTGACGGCGCGTCCACCTGGCGCATCTTCTGGACCATCATCTTCCCGCTGATGGGCCCGATCAACGCCACCATCGCGATCCTGACCGCGCTGTGGGCGTGGAACGACTTCCTCCTGCCGTTGATCCTGCTGTCCAATTCCGCGGATCAGACGATCCCGCTGGCGCAGTTCGTGTTCAGCTCGCAGTTCACCGCCAACTATCCGGTGGCGTTTGCCAGCTACCTGATGGCCATGGCCCCGATCCTCATCGTCTACATCTTCGCCCAGAAGTGGGTGATCAGCGGCGTGATGCGAGGCGCGAACAAGTAAGCCGTCTCATCCCGTCATCAGTCTGTGGAATCCTGGAGGGTTCTTGCCGCCCTCCGGGATTCCCGTCACATTCGTTAGAAAGGTTGCAATCATGACTACTGCGCAGCGTGTCGTGCTTCCCGATTCCGTTCGAACCAATGGCACCACGCCGAATCCGTGGTGGTCGAATGCTGTGGTCTATCAGGTCTATCCGCGTTCGTTCCAGGATTCGAACGGGGACGGTATCGGCGATCTGAAGGGTATCACCTCGCGTTTGGATTATCTGGCCGATCTTGGCGTGGACGTGCTATGGCTGTCGCCGGTGTACAGGTCGCCGCAGGACGACAATGGCTACGATATTTCCGACTATCAGGACATTGACCCCCTGTTCGGCACGCTCGAGGATATGGACGAGCTGCTGGCCGAGGCACACAAGCGGGGGCTCAAGATCGTGATGGATCTGGTGGTCAACCATACTTCGGACGAGCATGCGTGGTTCGAGGCGTCCAAAGACAAGTCCGATCCTCATGCGGATTGGTACTGGTGGCGTCCGGCCCGCCCGGGAACCACCCCGGGTGAGCCGGGGGCCGAGCCGAACCGGTGGGGTTCCTATTTCGGCGGTTCGGCGTGGGAGTATTGCCCGGAACGCGGCAAGTACTATCTGCATCAGTTCTCGAAGAAGCAGCCGGATTTGAATTGGGAGAATCCTGCGGTGCGTCGTGCGGTGTACGACATGATGAACTGGTGGCTCGACCGGGGCGTGGACGGCTTCCGCATGGACGTCATCACCCTCATTTCCAAGCGTATCGATTCGGCCGGCCGTCTGCCCGGCGAATACGGTTCCGAACTTGAGGACCTGCCCGTGGGGGAGGAGGGCTACTCCAACCCGAACCCGTTCTGTGCGGACGGCCCTCGTCAGGATGAATTCCTGGCCGAAATGCGTCGCGAGGTGTTCGCCGGGCGCGAGGGCTTCCTGACCGTGGGCGAGGCCCCCGGCATCACCGCCCAGCGCAACGAGCACATCACCAATCCCGCCAACGGCGAACTGGACATGCTCTTCCTGTTCGAACACGTGGACTTCGACTGCGAAGACAACGTCAAATGGAAGCCGCTGCCGCTCGACCTGCCCCAGCTCAAGCGTATTTTCGCCAAGCAGCAGTCGGCCGTCAAGAATGCCGGCTGGGCGAGCCTGTTCACCGGCAACCATGATCAGCCGCGCGTGGTCTCCCGTTGGGGAGACGACTCCACCGAGGGCAGCCGCGTACGTTCCGCCAAGGCGTTGGGTCTGATGCTGCACATGCATCGCGGCACCCCCTACGTCTATCAGGGCGAGGAGCTGGGCATGACCGACGTCCACTTCACCCGGCTGGACCAGTACCGCGATCTGGAATCCCTCAATGCCTACCGTCAGCGGGTCGAGGAAGCCAAAGTGCAGTCCGCGGAATCGATGATGGCCGGCATCGCCGCCCGCGGCCGTGACAACGCGCGTACGCCAATGCAGTGGGATGGTTCCGCCTATGCGGGGTTCACCGCGCCGGACGCCGCCGTGGAGCCGTGGATTTCGGTGAACCGGAATCATACCCAGATCAATGCGGCGGGCGAATTCGACGATCCAGACTCCGTGTACACGTTCTACAAGCGGCTGATCGCCATTCGCCACGAGAATGCGTTGGTGGCCGCCGGCGACTGGCAACTGATCGATGCGGACGACCAGTACGTCTACGCATTCACTCGCACGCTCGGCGGCGAGAAGCTGCTGGTGGCGGTCAACCTGTCCGGACGAACGGTCGATCTGCCGCGCGACGCCGCCGAACTGGTGCAGCACGGGGTGACCGAACCGGATATCGTGATTTCCACCTACGACGCCTCGCACGCCGTGGTCTCCCTCGCCAACCGTGAGCTTGGCCCCTGGGAGGGCGCGGCCGTCCGCGTGTGAGCTAGCGTATGTTGTTCCAGACTTTTTTCGTCCTTGTCTGGGGAAACGTACGCTTACTTCAGCTCGGTGTATGTTGTTCCGGACTGTTTTCGTTCTTGTCTGAGGTGCCGTACGTTTGCTTCGTCTCGGCGTACGTTGTTCCAGATGATGGGGAAATTGGTCTGGGGAAACGTACGCCAAGAGGCTGGTGCCTGCTTGGTGCCTGCCCGGTGTTTGTTAATGTCCAACGTGGAAAGCCCGCGCGGCTGGCGGGAAGCCACGCCGCAGGGCCGTCACGCCCCAAACTGGGCGGCCTTGCTGCCAAATTTGCGGCGCACAGCGTCCAGTGCGGCCTCGGCATCATGCAAACGCGCCTGTGAGGTCTGGCCGCGGGCATTGTCGGCCTCTTCGAGCATGTCATCCAGTGAAGGCTGCACGGCCGTAGCCGCCGCCTTACTGAGCGAAGACGTGCTCATACCGGCCAAGCGAATAGTTTTGGGCAGGGGAGTGGCAGACTCCGCCGAGGCCGGTATCCCCAGCATGACTTTCAGCTGCCGCACGCATTCCGGGTACAGCACGCCGGCCGTATCGGTCGGCCGCTCCATCGTAAAAGACCGGGTCTGATAGCTCAGGTCGGCGAACCGCAACTTCACCGTCAGCGTGCGCGCCACCAGCCCCTTGCGCCGCAGCGTGCTGGTTACTTCGTCGCAGGCCGAACGCAGTAGCCCACACACCACGCGCATATCGCGTGTATCCTCGGCCAAGGTTTCCTCGGACCCAATGGATTTCTCCTCGCGTACCGTGGTAATTTCGCGGGAATCCAACCCGTGCGAGGCCGCCCATAATCCACGTGCCGCAGCCGGGGAGCCAGTGGCACGAGTCAATGCAGCCTCATCCAGCTGAGCCAATTCAGCCACCGAATGCACGCCCCAAGCATTAAGCCGCTTCTCCAAAGACGGCCCGATTCCCGGAATACCACGCAATGGCATCATCTGCACGAATTCGGCCGAGCGGGCCGCGGGAATCAGCAGCATGCCGTCCGGCTTGGCATTGGTCGAGGCCATTTTGGACACCAGTTTGTTACAGGCGATACCCACTGAACACGTCACGTGGAAGCGCTCGGCCACCTGAGCGCGAATCCACGCGCCGATCGCGCTCGGCCGCCCCCACTCCAGCAGTGCGGCGGACACATCCATATAGCCCTCGTCCACCGAAACCTGCTCGAACCGGTCGGTGACGGTCAAAAACACCTCATGCATGATTCGGTGCGACATCATGCGGTAATACGCCATATCCACTGGCAGAAAAATGCCGTTCGGGCACAACCGATGGGCGCGCGCGGCCGGCATCGCCGAATTGATGCCGTATTTCCGGGCTTCGTAGCTCGCGGCGGACACCACCGCGCGCGGCCCGGTGCCGATGATTACCGGCTTGCCTTTGAGCCCGGGGTTGCGCGCCACCTCCAATGAGGCATAGAAGGCATCCATGTCGATATGCAGCACGGTGCATCCGGTCTCGTCGTGGCCCCAATCGCGTTTGGCGGCCTCAAGTCTCGGTGCGGTGCTCATGCCACCATTGTAGGAATGCCGAACGAGGTCATGCTCACTATGTGGCGCGCATGACGCGGCGCTCATTGTCATAATGCCGAATATCGCCGGAATTCCAAGGGTTTACGCACTGTGCGGCTGTTTCGCATGGTGGGTGCGATTCCACGGAATCGTCCACATTGCGTCACTGTCCGTAACGCCTTCCAAGTCAATGCGCGCTGTCCCGGCTCTCCGAGTAGCGTAAACCTCATGAAGAAGGCAGTGGTCGGTATCCTCAACCGTGTTCCCGTGGTTCTTATCGTGATTGGTGAGGCACTGGTGATTTATTTGGCTACGGCCGTCGCCAAACTTGCGTTCACCCAGCTCGATCCGCTGTACTCGGTGTGGTATCGCGTGGGATTCATGGCGGTGCTGTTGCTGCTGTGGCGCAGGCCCTGGAACAAGGCGAAGCGAGCGCAACTGTTTCACCGCGACGCCCGCAGCTGGGGGCTGGTCGTACTGCTCGGCTGCTCGCTGGTGCTGATGAATACCCTGTTTTATGTGGCCATCAGCAATATGGATATGGGCATTGCCGTGTCTATCGAATTTTTGGGACCGCTTTCGGTGGCGGTGATTACCGGCAAAAGCTGGCGCGAGCGGGTCGGTATCGGTATCGCGGCGGTCGGTGTGGTGCTGTTAGCTGGCATATCATTGGCCAATCCGTCCGGCAATGGCACGTTTTTGTATGGTCTGATTGCGATTTTGATCGGCGGGTCGATGTGGGGCATGTATATCATCACCGGCCGGCGCGTGGCGGCTGGCGGCAATTCGCTGGATAATCTGTGCATCGCCGTGACCATCGGCTGGCTGGTCCAGTCCCTGTTCCTTGGCGTGCCGGCTGTGGCTCATGTGGTTCACCCCAAGGCCGATGCCACGTGGGCGCTTGAGCCCGGCGGCTCGCTGAAGCTGCTGGCTCTGCTGTTTGTGATTTCCCTGATGGCCTCGTTCATTCCCTATGTGGTGGAGCAGATCACGCTGCGACGCACCACATCCGGCGCATTTTCGGTAATGCAATCCATCAATCCCGCCATGGCGGTGGCCGTGGGACTGGCGTTCGGCGAGATTCCCAGCGTTGGTGAAATCGTCGGTGTGGCGTTGGTGATTTGCGCGGTTATCGTTACGTTCTCCGGCGACGCCGCACCCGCGGACGTTCAATAATGTGTCGTTCGGCACGCCGTATCCGCAGGACGTGGTACAGTAATTTGCTGTTGCGCATTATTGCGTAACGTGGAGTCATGCCTGAGTGGCCGATAGGGGCACCCTGCTAAGGTGTTAGTCGTGTAAACGGCTCGAGGGTTCGAATCCCTCTGACTCCGCCGATTAAGGTTCCGGGTGAAAGCTCGGAACTTTTTTGTTTTCCGGAAACTCCGGGTTAAGTAACTCCTGAAATAACCGAGGACGGGCGGTCTCCGCTTGTGGTAAGCGGAGTCGGAGGTACGCCATTGTCCGTCCGCCTCCAAACCGCCATTTTAGTGGGCGAACGAGTGCGGCACGTCGGGAAAAGTCCGAGCGACGAAAGAAAAATGTCCACTAAGTGAGACTTTTGCGTGGTGTTCGTGAATGGTGATTGAAGATTAACCGGTTTATGTCGCTTGTCCAATCGCTTGCCCATCGCCTTCCTCCCCGCAGTGTTTGACTGAGATGGGCGGTACCCTAGAGAGAGAAGAAGAGTTCCGAAGGGTGGGCAAAGATGAGCCATATCGCTGGGCAGGGGCAACATCGCTCCAACTCGACACGAACCAACCGTGCGGCGCTGATTATCGTGTTCGTGATCGCGCTCGCCGTTACGCTGGGCATCGGCGCATGGTTCGCAACCCATCGCACGGACGGCAATGGCCCCGCACGCGCCGGAGTGTCGGACGTCGCGTTGAATAAAGCGAAGAACACGCCCAAACCGGTGACCGAACATCACGGCAATTCACCGGATTGCCCGGATACGGACTGCATCGCCATGCTGGTCAACGGCGATTTGTTGTTCCATGAGGGATTGTGGAGCCATTTCCAAGGCCCGAACCCCAACGCCACGGATGGCACCGCCTTCAACTTCGACCCGCTGTTCGCGCCGATGAAGCAGTACATTCAGGCTTCGGACATCGCCGTGTGCGAATTCGAAACCCCGATCGCCCAGCGCGGCGGCCCATATGCCGCGTACCCGATCTTCAACATTCCGCCGGAAGTGGCGGATGCCGCCCGCAACGTGGGATACAACGCCTGCACACACGCCACCAACCATTCCTGGGATCAGGGGGCGGATGGCATCGCCCGTCTGTGGGACACGCTTGAGGCCGATGGCATCGCCCAGACCGGCTCGTACAAAACCGAAGCCGACTCCACCAAACCGTTAGTCATCGATTCCCCGACCGGCGGCGGCAAGCTGGGTCTGGTCACCGGCACGGTCTCCCTCAACGGCATGACCGCCGACGAGGACTGGCAGGTGGATCGTCTGCGCGAAGACGGCGACCCGAATCACGGCAGCGACATCCAGCGCGCGGTAGACAAGGCCAACAAGGCCCGCGAGCAAGGTGCCGATGTGGTGGCCATCGCCATGCACTCGGTGCAGGAATACCTTGATTACGCCGATTCCTGGCAGATTTCGGAAGCCCATGAGCTTGCCGACACTGGTGCCTTCGACGTTATCTACGGTGCCGGCTGCCATTGTGCGCAGCCCATCGAGAACTATAACGGCACGTGGATTATCTACGGTCTGGGCAACGCCGTCACCGAGTCGGCGAACACGCCGGAAACCTTGGTCAACAACCAGGGTGTGACCGCACGCATCCAGTTCGCCGGCAAGAAGGGCGTCAAGGGGTCGTGGCGCGTCAACCGCATCGACTGGGTGCCCACCGCCAACGTGCATCAAGGCAACTACCAATGGTGCCCGATATCCAGCGACCATCCCATAGGCACATGTTGGGACGAAGCCTACGACGCTCAGATACGCCAACGCATCTGGGATGTCATCTATTCGATGGGCGCGGACCAGAACGTCGTCAAGGAATGGAACATCACGCAGGAGCAGGCGGCAAAGCAATAGTTGCTCGGCTTGGTCTCAAGGAGGGGAAGCCGCAAGGTGACGCTTTTCCCGCCGGCCTCCTAATGTGGAGCCCATGACCGAGATTTACGAAACCCAAAGCGAACGCACCGATCTGCCCCTCGTCGTGATGCCGTCCGTGCTTGACTCGATGATCGAGCCCATCAAGGCCCAGTTCCCCGCGCTCCACGACGTTGCCCGCGTGCGTATGTTCGAGGAATTCACGTCCGACGAGGCGACCATAGCCGAGCGTCTGAAGGATGCCGACGCCCTGCTGGTGGGCGGCTACCACATTTCGGACGATCTGCTGCGCACCATCAGCGGGCAGGGGCACGTCAAGTGCATCGTGTTCTGCGGTACCGGCGTCGCCAGCTACCTCAATCTCGATAAGGCGCGCGAGCTGAAGATCCGCGTCTGCAACGCCGAACATTATGGCGATCACGCCGTGGCCGAGCACACCTTCGCCCTTCTGTTCGAGCTCATCCGCCGCGTTGGCCAACTCGATAAGGACGTCAAGGCCGGCAACTGGGCGTGGGCCAGCGGCGATGGACTGCAACTCGCCGGCCGTCGCATGGGCATCATCGGACTGGGCGGCATCGGCTCCACCGTGGCCGGCATCGCCCGCGCCCTCGGCATGGAGGTCGCCGCATGGAATTCGCATGTGCCGCCCGAGCATTTCGAACGCTCCGGTGCCACTCCGGTCGACGATCTCAACAAGCTCATCGAAACCAGCGACGTCATCTCCGTCCATCTGCCGCTGAACAACGCCACGCGCGGCATCGTCACCGCCGAGAACCTTGCGCATGTGAAGCCCGGCACCCTGTTCATCAACACCGCCCGCTCCGAAGTCATCGAATCCGGTGCGCTGCTTGCCCGACTGCAAAAGGGCGATGTTCCCGCCGCACTCGACGTGTTCGACCATGAGCCGCTGACCGCCGACGACGCCATCTGCCATGTGCCCGGCATCGTCCTGACCCCGCACGTCGGCTGGCGTGCCGACGGCGCGTTCAAGGAGCTCACCCGCCAGATGATCGCCTGCCTGACCGCCTACTTCGCCGGCGAAGACTATAACGTCGTCGTCTCCGAACGCTGATAGCCCTGCCTAGCCTCGCGCTCAATCGAACACCCAGCCAGTCGACCACCGGAACACGCTCATGCAGACGATTCTCAACACGCCCGACGATCCTGCCCACGATTCGCTCGTCGAAAAAAAGTCCGAATTTATCGGCGACGCCGCCCATGTCGATACGCTCGACGAGGCGCTCGCGTTCGTGGCTGCGATCCGTGAGCAGCATCCGAAAGCCCGACACGTGGCGTATGCCGCCGTGTGCGGAGGCGCGGATGGGCGACTGTCCGAACGCATGAGCGATGACGGCGAGCCGTCCGGTACCGCCGGCAAGCCGATTCTCGACGTACTCAAGCAGTCGGGCACCACCGATTGCGTGGTTGCCGTCACCAGATATTTCGGTGGTATTCTGCTGGGCTCCGGTGGGCTGGTCCGCGCGTACTCATCCGCCGCATCATTGGCGATGAAAGCCGCCCGCGCCGCCCGCATCATGACCGCCAAGCGATACCGGGTTCGCCTCGAATACCCGCAGTTGGCCCGATTCCAGCAGATCCTGGCGCAGCTTGGTGGCAGTCAGGAGGATGAATCGTATGCGGTGAACGTCGAGTTGACCGCGGTGGTGCCGCAGGATGATTGCGCGCGATTCGAGGAGCGTGTGCGGGAAGCGTTCAATGCCGCTGTGGTGCCGGCTCCGATTGACATGGTCAACATTCCGGTTCCGCTCGCGTGACGCCTGTATGACTAAGCTGGGCATCATGACCGACGAGAACACCACCAGCCAGCAGACCCAGCCCACCGAGGCCGCAACCGAGGCCGCGGCCGAGACTGCAACCGACACGGACGCCCAGCAGCAGGACCAAGGCGCGCAGTCCGCAGCCGAGTCCGCCGCTCCGGTGGATTTCGAACCGCTGACCGCTACATACGAGCGTCTGCGCCATTCCACCGACCCGGCCGAACTGTCCGAATTCGCCCGTCGGCCGTTGCCTGACCGTGCCGATCAGGCGGCGTTCTCCCGCGCCACCGCACTTTTGGAGGCTGTGGCCGGCAATCCGCACACCCCGGTGGCCGATCGTGTGTTCCTCGCCGACACCATGCCGTTCCCGAACGTATTGGTCAAACTCTCCGAAGACCCCGAACCGTCCGTGCGTCAAGCCGTGGCCGCCAACGGGGACGACAAGAATTGGCTGGTCGGCCGTCTGACCAAGGACCCGGTGCCTGCGGTCCGGGATACGGCGTTGAAAAACAAGCGCACCAGCTGGAAGATGCGGCTTGAGGGTGCGCAGGACCCCACTGCGGATGCGGAGACATTGGATTTCTTGGGCGTACTTGGCACCGAATCCGAAGAGGGAGCACCGGCGGTGCTTTCTTCGATGGTCCGCCGTGCCGTGGCACTGAACCCCAATACGTCCGAAGCGATGCTTGCCAAATTGGCCAACGACCCCTCGGCCGAGGTGCGGCACGCCGTGGAAAGCCGCCGCTAAGCACACTATTGCTGTGTTTTGCCGCGCAAATTTGGCCGGCAATCACCCCCTGTCCACCATTGTGAGCGCTCACATCTCACTATGTGAGGGTAAAAAGTACATAATTTGGCGGAATCATGGCATTTTTCTTACGGTGTGGCGCAATCAAACGGCGTTAGACTGGGGCTATGAGTGAGATTACCGAGAGTGAAGAGCGTCTGGCCCGTCCGTTGATTCGACTGGCCAAGTTGGTCGGTGTCGGCACGAGTTATTTGGGCATGAGCCATGACTACCACGAGATAGACGATGACGTCCTGATCGAGGTGCTGGCAGCGCTGGGCATCGACGCCTCCAGCGAGAGCGCCCAACTCATCGCCATCCGACGCATTCTGAACGAGCGTTACGCCCGATTGGTGGCACCCACCGTGCTGCATATCGCCGGTAGCGAGGACCGGGTGCTGGTGAACACCGGTATTCTGGACGTGCCTTCGGCGAGCATCACGCTGGAGAATGGCGAGCCATATCAAGGCACCATTGAAGTTGGTCCTGGAGATGGATCCCAGGCCTACGACTTGGATGGTACGTTCATTTCGAATGCGGCTGTGGTCATTCCCGCCGATCTGCCGATTGGTTACCATACGCTGCACGTCAAGGTCGCCGACCGTGTGCAAGACGCCACTTTGATCAGTGCACCTGATCGCGTCGATCTGCTTGACCCGATGAAGGGCGGCAGTCTGTGGGGCTGGATGGCCCAGCTGTACTCGATTCGCTCCTCCAACTCCTGGGGCGTGGGCGATTACGAGGATCTGAAGACCATGCTGGTGGACGCCAAGCAGAAGACCGGTGCCGACTTCGTGCTCATCAATCCGGTGCATGCCGCCGAGCCGGTGTCCCCGCTCACCCCGTCGCCGTATCTGCCGGTAAGCCGTCGCCTGATCAACTTCACGTACATCCGTCCTGAGGCGATCGCCGAATATGCCACGCTCAGCGAGGGCGACAAGAATGCCGTCGACGGACTGCATGCCGACACCGAACCGCTGAACGGTGATTCCCAGCTCATCGACCGTGACGCCATGTGGCGCAGCAAGATGCACGCCCTGTGGATTATCTTTAAGGCCGGCCGTACCGCCGAACGCCAAAGCGTATTCGACCAATTCAAGGCGGACTGTGGTTCCGACTTGGAGGCGTATGCCACGTGGTGCCTGTGCTACGACAAGTGGGGAGCACCCAACGGCGAGGAGAGCAACTGGGAGCGCAAGTTCAATCGCAACTCCCCGGAAATCGCCAATCTGCGCAAGCAGTACCCGGACACTTTGGACTTCTACCGCTGGCTGGAATGGATTGCCGCCGAGCAGCTGTCCTCCGCCCAACAGGCAGCCAAGGACGCCGGCATGCATATCGGCATCATGTCCGATATGGCCGTCGGCGTGCACCCCTCCGGCGCTGACGTGTGGTGGAATCCCGAGCGCTTCGCCAAGGGAGCCACGGTCGGCGCACCGCCGGACATGTTCAACCAGCAAGGCCAGAACTGGAGCCAGCCGCCGCTGAGCCCGATCAATCTGGAGACCACCGGCTACGAGGCCTACCGCAATATGGTGCATGGCATGTTCGCCCGTGCCGGTGCGGTGCGCATCGATCACATCCTTGGTCTGTTCCGCCTGTGGTGGATTCCCGAGAACCGTTCGGCTATGGATGGCGCTTACGTGTACTACGACTCAGACATCATGCTGGGCGTTCTGGCCATCGAGGCCTCTCGCGCCGGCGGCGTGGTCGTAGGTGAGGACCTCGGCGTGGTGCCGGACCATGTGGCCGATTCCCTGTCGAGCCACGGTATTCTCGGTTGCGCCGTTGAATGGTTCGAGCAGTGCGACGGCGTGTTCCGCGCCCCCTCCCAGTGGCGTCCGTATGCATTGGCCTCCGTGAATACGCATGATTTGCCGCCGGCCGCCGGTTACCTGGAATACGAGCACGTCAAGATTCGTGAGCGTCTGGGCTTGCTGACCGGCCCGGCCGAGGAATTCGAAGCCTCCGCCAAGGCCGAGCAGGATGCGATGCTGGCCATGCTGGTCGAGCAGGGTTATCTTGATGCCGACTTTGCCGAACATCGTGAGGATCACGAGGCGGATATCGTCGACGCGCTGTACCACGCACTGAAGGGTTCGCCGTGCAAGCTGCTCGCCGCCTCGATCACCGACGCGGTGGGGGAGAAGCGTGCGCAGAACCAGCCGGGCACCAACAACGAATACCCGAACTGGCGCATCCCACTGGCCGACGCCAAGGGCAACGTGGTACCGCTCGAAACCCTCTTCGATACCCCCGGTGCCCAACGCTTCGCCCAAATCTTCAATTCCTGACCCGCTTTACCTCCCTCTGACGAGCCGAGTCGTTAAGCGGACAGTCCAGTGGACTGTCCGTAGACGAGGCCTGAAAGAAGCGATAGCTGAGAGAAGGCAGGGAATTGCCTCACCGTAGGTGAGTCGGTTAGCCGAAGTGGGTGGGAGAGAAACCATAAATAGGGGAAGAGAAGCCATAAACCCAATGGAGTGTCCCCAGTTGCCCTATGTCAAGCCCGGCGATATACTAGTGGATTGTTGTGTTTCCCTAAGGGGTCCTTCAAAGCGCTATCCCACTCGCCATCGAGGACTTTCAGGGAGCCCACGGATAATGAGGTTCGACGCCTCTTGGATGCGGCCCTGACCAAGCCACACCAAGCAGCTGAGACCCGGAACACAATATAGAAAAGGTAATCCAGTGAAAACTTTCACTCCGAAGCCAGCTGATCTGACTCATGACTGGTACGTCATCGACGCCACCGACGTGGTGCTCGGCCGTCTCGCCACCCAGGCTGCAATCCTGCTGCGCGGCAAGAACAAGCCGACCTACGCTCCGCACGCCGATTCCGGCAACCACGTGATCATCATCAATGCCGACAAGATTGCTCTGACTGGCAACAAGATGGGCAAGGAGCTCTACTCGCACTCCGGCCGTCCCGGTGGTCTGCGTCGTGACTCCTACGCCGAGCTGCTCGAGAAGAACCCCGAGCGCATCATCAAGAACGCTGTCAAGGGCATGCTGCCGAAGAACCGTCTGGCCAAGGTGCAGCTCGACCGCCTGCGTATCTTCCGTGGCGCCGAGCACCCGCACACCCCGCAGAAGCCCCAGGTCTTCGAGATCGCCCAGGTCTCGCAGCAGGCCAAGTGAAACCTGAGAGGAGATAAGAATCATGGCTGAAAACACCAACGACTCCCAGGTTGTCGAGACCGAAGAGGAGCTCACCAACTACACCACCGAGACCAACGCTGGCGCTGGCACCGGCACCTCCGCGATTGAGCCGGGCTACGGCACCGGTCGCCGCAAGGAGGCTGTCGCCCGTGTCCGTCTGGTTCCGGGTGACGGCAAGTGGACCATCAACGGCCGCACTCTGGAGGAGTACTTCCCCTCCAAGCTGCTGCAGCGTGAGGTCAACTCCCCGATCGTTCTGCTCAAGCTCGAAGGCAAGTTCGACGCTATCGTCCTCGTTGACGGCGGCGGCACCACCGGCCAGGCCGGCGCCATCCGCCTCGGCGTTGCCCGCGCTCTGAACGCCATCGATCGTGATGCCAACCGCACCGCCCTGAAGAAGGCTGGCTTCCTGACCCGCGACGCTCGCGTCGTGGAGCGCAAGAAGGCTGGTCTGCACAAGGCACGTCGCGCCCCGCAGTTCTCCAAGCGTTAATTTCGCTTGTCCTGTACCGAGCATACAAAGGCTCTCCGCGGAATTCCGCGGAGAGCCTTTGTGTTTGTGTCGCGCTGTCTTGAGTGTGACTCACACCTGCTTCATCAGCGTGATGCTCAGCGCCGGCATGGTCCAGACATTGTCGTCGACGGGAGTGTCCGGTGTATCATCCACAGGGGCATCGGGCATATCAGCTGATACCTCATCCCGAGGCGCGGACGAGGTGCCGTTTGCGGCGTGATCTGTTACTGGCATCGCGAATTTGATGGTATCCGCTTCATTCTCAGTCGAGGATTCCGTACGCTGCATGGCCACTTCTTCGACCATCTTGAGTACTGTCTCGCTGGCGTCCGGTACATGCTGCGTCCAGACGGTGGTGTCACCGTTCAAATCGCATTCCTCGACCTGAGTGCCATGCCCGGCTCGGCGGCCGTTGATTTCGGCCGAGCACCATTTAGGCGTCCAGTGGGTGTCTGGCGGCAGGCGGAATGTGCGGTCGTCAGCGGTGCCGTTGACCACAATGCACACGTCCACCTCACTGTTGGACAGCAATCGCATGGTGAAGCTACGTACGCCCAGATCGAACCAGTCACGCTCCATCGGCGTGGTACCGTCGGGCAGGAACCACTGCACGCGGCTTGAGGGCTTGAGTAGGCCGATCTGGGTCAGTCGGGTGAAGAAATCCTCGTGGTGATACAGGTCCAGTGATTTACGCAGCGCCACCAGTCGAGACACGGTTTCCAAGCGGCGCATTTCGCGCGTCTTGTTGGTGGAATACATCCAATCCCACTTCAGCCACGTGATGTCGTTGTCTTGGCAGTAGGCGTTGTTGTTGCCGTCCTGCGTGTTGCGGAATTCGTCGCCGGCGAGCATCATCGGCGTACCCAGCGAGAGCAGCAGCATGCCGATCATGTTCATGGCCGCCTGTTCGCGTGCCGCAATGACGTCTGGATCATCGGTGACGCCTTCGACGCCGAAATTGGCGGAATGGTTCACCGACGAGCCATCATTATTGTTTTCGCCGTTGGCTTCATTGTGCTTGGAGCGGTATCTGGTGAGGTCCGTCAGCGTGAAACCGTCGTGGCAGGACACGAAATTGATGGAGGCCGGAGCGCCACGCCCTGGTTCGGTGGCGAACAGATCGGCCGAGCCGCAGAGTCGCGTGGACATCTCCTGCAAACTGATACGCCCGAAATCGGAGCCGCCGTCCACATCCTCAAGCCAGAAGGTGCGGGCCGTATCGCGGAAGCGGTCATTCCATTCGGCGAACGGCACGGAGAATTGGCCGGTGCGCCAGCCGAGGTTGCCCAGATCCCACGGCTCCATAATGAGCTTCAGGTTGCCCAGCAGCAGATCGGAACGCAGGGCGTAGAGGAACGGGTGATGATGGGTGAATTCGCCTTCCAGGCGGGCCAGCGTGACGCCAAGGTCGAAGCGGAAACCGTCTATGCCGATACGCTTGGCCCAGTATCGTAATGAGTCGATGGCAAAGGTGACCACATGCGTGTTGGTGAAGTCCAGCGTATTGCCGCAACCGGTGGTGTCTTCGAGTCGGCCGGTATTGGATTTTTGATGGCGATAGTAGGCCAGGTCGTCGAGGCCGCGCCAGCAGACCGTCGGGCCTTCGACGCCGCCTTCGCATGTGTGGTTGTAGACCACGTCCATGATGACTTCGAAGCCGGCCTCGTGCAGTGCGCGCACCATGTCTATGACTTCTTGGCGCACGGCGGCCGCGCCCTTCTCTTGGGCGGCTTTAGTGGCGTAGGAGGGTTCGGGGGCGAAGTAGCTGAGGGTGGAGTAGCCCCAGTAGTTCTTGCGGCCGTGTTCTTGCAGGAAGAGCTCGTCCTGCTTGGCCATAATCGGCAGCAGTTCGATGGATGTGATGCCTAGACCCTGCAGATAGGCGAGCGTGGTGGGGTGTGCGAGTCCGGCGTACGTGCCGCGCAATGATTCGGGCAGCCACGGTGCGTTGGCGGTGAAGCCTTTGACGTGCATCTCATAGATGACGGTTTTGCGCCACGGCACATGCGGGTGCTGCGGGTCGCCCTCATGCTTATGGGTATCGCGATCGTCGATGGCCACGGACACCGGCATATGGCCGAGCGAGTCTACGGTGCTCATGGCACCGTATGCCGAGCCGATTACCTTGCGGTCCACGACATCGCATTCATAGGAGAAGGCGGCGGGGGTGAGCTCCATGGAGCCGTCGATGCCCTTGCCATACGGGTCAAGCAGGAATTTGTATGGATTGAAGCGCACGCCGTGTTTCGGGTCCCATGCGCCGTCCACGCGGTAGCCATAACGCATGCCGTCCCATGCTTTGGGCAGGTGCACGTACCACAGGCCGTAGTTCGGCCCGGTCATGCGGAACAAGGTCTCGCGCAGATACAAATGTTCGATAATGCGTGTGCATACCGGGAACTCATGAATCTGCTGGATAAAGGAGATATTCGGGTCCTCGAACAGGCGGATGGCGTCTTGGAAGAAAGCGCTGGGCTCATCAATGGGCTCCAGTACACACAGCCAAACCTGATCGGCAGTTTCGGAACGAACAACGACGTCAGCCCCACCGTCGTCAGTGAAGTACAGCCCTGGGCGAGTGGCGTAACGATGCAACGGTGGGTTTTTCATACCTCCATTGTAGACGTGTTGTCACTTTTGGTGGAAGCCCTTGATTTCCTGCCGCGTTCCGCAGCACCGCAGATGCCGTCGAGATAATTCTCGGCGAACCGCAACGCGGCACCGATGATGTTCTGATCTTCGGCGCAGTAGCTCTTGCGCAGATTGAAATGGTCGGTGCCGAACGGGCTGCGTGCGATGACGCGCGTCTTCAGATCCTCGATGTCGCTGTCTTCAAGATGCTGGGCTGCTTCACCGCCGACAATCACGTCGCCCGCGATGATGGATCGCGCGTTGACGATGGCCTGCGCCACGTAATCCAGCCACTCATCCATGCGCTCGCGATGATGCCGTTCGCCCTGCTCAAGCACGCTGAAGAAGCCGGGAATGCTTTCGTAATCCTCGGGCAAGGTCTCCGGCGAGCAGTAGGTGTCCATGCAACCGCGCTGGCCGCAGTAGCATTCGCGGCCGCCCGGCACCAGCGTCATGTGTTCGATGGCGCCGTTGCACTGGTTCGGGCCTTGATACAGCTTGCCCCCCGCGATCACCGCGCCGCCCGGGCGTCGCTCCAGATAGACGCACACCGCATCGGTGAGCGTGGAGTCGAACCAGAGTTCGGCCATGGCTGAGGCATCGGAATCGTGGATCATCATGCACGGGTAATGGACCGATTGGCTGATGGTTTCGAGCGTGAGCCCAGTGTTGCCCATAATGGTGCCGAAGATGATGGTGGTGGCGTCGGGGGAGAGGATGCCTTGGATGGCGAACGAGACGCCGAGCACCTTGCCGTGCTTCTTTTCGACGTCGGCGGCGAAGTTGTTGATGATGCCGCCGATACGCTGGTAGTAAACGTTGGTGTTGCGGTAAGGCAGGGCATCGTTGCGTTTTTCGATGACGTTGCCGTACAGGTTAATCGCGCACAGGCGCAGTTCGTTGGACCGCATCACTACCCCGATGGCAGTGCGATGATCGGGATTGAACTCATAATTTTGCGCCTTGCGCCCGCCGGTGGAATCCTGCAGTTCGCCTTTGCGGATGAGTCCGTCATCTTCTAGTGCGTGCAGATTTTGGGTGATGGTGGGCAGGCTGAGGCCGAGTTCGCGTTCCAGTTCCTGCTTGGTGACATGGCTATGGCCATACAGATACTGGGCCATGGCACTGCGGTTGTGCGCTTTCACTGCGGTCGATGGCATTGCCCTCATGTTTACCCCTTTGTGCGATGAGATATATGCAAGTTTACTTTATGAAAGTGGCTTTCATGTGCCTCGACGCGGAGGTTATGAGGCAACAATCGTATATTTGTAGGCGATTTTGGGTACTTTTTTAAACCAACTTTCTAGAAATGTGGAGAAAATGATTGCTTTTGAAAACTTACTTTAAAAAAGTTCTCGGATTGTGTTGTTTGCAGGCATGTGATTTTCGGTAAAAAGTGAACAAAAAGTACCAAATCGCCGGATAGAGTGAGGATTTGTTCGATATTTCGCACAACTCGTAACAAAAACTGTTCAATATCGCACGTGAAACGCCGTCGATTTTGTGCGTATGCATCGCGCCGGACCGTTCAGTATATTGTGCCTCAGGTCACATATGCAATGTGACAACGCATCACCGGTCATTTTCGGTTACTGAGGCGGTATCCCGCTGGTGCAACTGAGGTGACGAGGCGATGGCCCAGAACTTTGCCATATACCCCAAGAAGATCGAGGAGGACCCCAAGTGGCAGAAGCAAAGAAGAAGGTCGAAGCTACCAAGCCGACTCCAGAAGAGAAGCAGGCCGCAGCTGAGGCCGAAGTTGACGCGCTGGTTGCCCGCGCCAAGAAGGCTCTCGTCGAATTCGAGAACCTCGACCAGAAGCAAGTTGATCGTATCGTCGCCAAGGCCTCCATCGCCGCTCTGAACAAGCACCTCGTTCTCGCCAAGATGGCTGTCGACGAGACCGGCCGTGGTCTCGTGGAAGACAAGGCTACCAAGAACATCTTCGCCTGTGAGCACGTCACCAACTACTTGGCCGGCCAGAAGACCGTCGGCATCATCCGTGAAGACGACGTGATGGGCATCGATGAGGTCGCCGAGCCCGTCGGCGTGGTCGCCGGTGTCACCCCGGTTACCAACCCGACCTCCACCGCCATCTTCAAGTCCCTCATCGCCCTGAAGACACGCTGCCCGATCGTCTTCGGCTTCCACCCCGGCGCGCAGAAGTGCTCCGTCGAGGCCGCCAAGATTGTGCGCGACGCCGCCATCGAGGCCGGTGCTCCCGAGAACTGTATCCAGTGGATCGAGCACCCGTCCATCCAGGCCACCGGCGCGCTGATGCAGCACCCGGGCGTGGCCACGATCCTCGCCACCGGTGGTCCGGGCATGGTCAAGGCCGCTTACTCCTCCGGCAAGCCCGCCCTCGGCGTGGGTGCCGGCAACGCCCCGGCCTATGTTGATTCCGATGTGGACATCGTGCGTGCCGCCAACGATCTGGTGCTCTCCAAGCACTTCGATTACGGCATGATCTGCGCCACCGAGCAGGCCATCATCGCCCACAAGGACGTCTACGACCAGCTCATCAAGGAGCTCAAGGTCCGTAAGGCCTACTTCGTCAACGCCGAAGAGAAGGCCAAGCTGGAACAGTACATGTTCGGCTGCACTGCCGGTTCCGGCGTCAAGCCCGTGCTGAACTCCGCGGTGCCGGGCAAGTCCCCTCAGTTCATCGCCAAGGCTGCTGGCTTCGAGATTCCGGCCGACGCCACCATTCTGGCCGCCGAGTGCAAGGAAGTCTCCGACGACGAGCCGCTGACCCACGAGAAGCTCGCTCCGGTGCAGGCCGTGCTCAAGGCCGACAACAAGGAGCAGGCCTTCGAGATGTGCGAGAAGATGCTCAAGCTGGGTGCCGGCCACACCGCCGCCATCCACACCAACAACCAGGAGCTCGTGCGTGAGTACGGCGTCCGTATGCACGCCTGCCGCATCATCTGGAACCAGCCTTCCTCCCTCGGCGGCATCGGCGACATCTACAACGCCATCGCCCCGTCGCTGACCCTGGGCTGCGGCTCCTACGGCGGCAACTCGGTGTCCGGCAACGTGCAGGCCGTGAATCTCGTTAACATCAAGCGCATTGCTCGGAGGAACAACAACATGCAGTGGTTCAAGATCCCGGCCAAGACCTACTTCGAGCCGAACGCCATCAAGTACCTGCGCGACATGTACGGCATCGAGAAGGCCGTCATCGTGTGCGATAAGGTCATGGAGCAGCTCGGCATTGTCGACAAGATCATCGACCAGCTGCGCGCCCGCTCTAACCGTGTGACCTTCCGCATCATCGACTACGTCGAGCCGGAGCCCTCCGTCGAGACCGTCGAAAAGGGCGCTGAGATGATGCGCGAGGAGTTCGAGCCGGACACGATCATCGCGGTTGGCGGCGGCTCCCCGATGGATGCCTCCAAGATTATGTGGCTGCTCTACGAGCACCCGGAAATCGCCTTCTCCGACGTGCGCGAGAAGTTCTTCGATATCCGTAAGCGCGCCTTCAAGATCCCGCCGCTGGGCAAGAAGGCCAAGCTGGTGTGCATCCCGACCTCCTCCGGCACCGGTTCCGAGGTCACCCCGTTCGCCGTGATCACCGATCACAAGACCGGCTACAAGTACCCGATCACCGACTACGCGCTGACCCCGTCCGTGGCCATCGTGGACCCGGTGCTGGCTCGCACCCAGCCGCGCAAGCTGGCCTCCGACGCCGGCTTCGACGCCCTGACCCACTCGATGGAAGCCTACGTGTCCGTGTACGCGAACGACTTCACCGACGGCATGGCCCTGCACGCGGCCAAGCTCATCTGGGACAACCTGGCTGAGTCCGTCAATGGCGAGCCCGGCCTGGCCAAGACCAACGCTCAGGAGAAGATGCACAACGCCGCCACCATGGCCGGCATGGCATTCGGCTCCGCGTTCCTCGGCATGTGCCACGGCATGGCCCACACCATCGGTGCCCTGTGCCACATCGCCCACGGCCGTACCAACTCCATCCTGCTGCCGTACGTGATTCGTTACAACGGCCAGATTCCTGAGGAGCCCACTTCTTGGCCGAAGTACAACAAGTACATCGCCCCGGAACGCTATCAGGATATCGCCCGCAACCTCGGCATCGACACCGGCAAGACCCCGGCCGAAGCCGTGGAGAACCTGGCGAAGGCCGTCGAGGACTACCGTGACAACAAGCTCGGCATGAACAAGAGCTTCCAGGATTGCGGTGTGGACGAGGACTACTTCTGGTCCGTGCTCGATCAGATCGGCATGCGCGCCTACGAGGACCAGTGTACCCCGGCCAACCCGCGCATCCCGCTGATCAACGACATGAAGGACATCGCCGTCGGTGCTTACTACGGTGTCTCCCAGGCGGAAGGCCACAAGCTGCGCATCGAGCGCGAGGGTGAGGCCGCCACTGAGGAAGCCTCCGAGCGTTGATTGCAGGCGGTTTGTGGTTGGTGGCACCATCAGTAGCCACCAACCGCGGTGTTGCAGCTTAGTGGCTGCATAGCGCGACACAAGGAGCCCGACCCCATTACAGGGGCCGGGCTCCTTTGCATATGTGGTGCTCCCTCAGCCAGCAGGTACACCTCCATGGGGTGGTAACCCACTCATGGGGCGGTAACTTGCCCATGGGGCGGTGAAAACCCCCATGGGGCGGTGTACGAAAACGGCTCTATTCTGCGGAAGGTAAAATTTTACCGTCCGCCCCATGGGCCAATTACCGCCCCATGAGGTAATTACCTCCCCATGGAATCGCTGAAGCGTCGCTAAATCGCCGCAATTATGCAGCCAAAAGCAATAAAGCTGGCAAACGCCTCGGTAATGCCGGTCACCACGGGCTTCAAGGTTGTGCGCCGTGTAACCACCGGCAACGCAACGGCGCGGGCCAACAGCAGCACAGTCATCGCAATCAGATACGGGCTGCGTCCAGCCGGCACGGCGGCTAGCAGCAATAGCGCCACATGCCATACCCACGAAGCCGCCACGTACGAACGCTTCCCGCGTTCCCGGATCATGGTTTTGACCACCAAAACCGACCCATACTGCGTCAGCGCAAACAGCACGGTGGCAATCAGCCCGCTCACGGGCAATGAACCCGCGGGCCACCAGGCGTGAAGGTCGAATATCTGGCTCAAATCTGGCATATTCCGAATCGCGGCGCGTGCGGCGGTGACATCAGCGGCTGCGCACGAGGCATGTGCTGCGTTGATGGGCATAACACATGCCGTCTCAACAGTGCTGCCAAACGACGCGATCACCGTGGCCATGGCCGACGCGGCAATCACCGACACGGCATTGCCCCACAGCGAGCGCTCCTTCCTCAGCCACGAGGACAGCATCGACAGCGCAACCAGCACTATATATAAGGGAGCCCAACGCAGTATGCCGGTATGCGTAATCAGGAATGGCAAGCCGATGACGATGAGCGCTACGGCATAAGTGAGCATCGGCGGCAGATAACGGCGTGAAAAGTGTGCTTTGAACCAGTGCGCGGCGCTGAACTGCACGCAATAGCACACGGCCCACGTCGCCAATAGCCAAAGCGTATCAAGATTAGGCCCGCCGATAAAGAAGCCAGCCACAGCGGGCAGCATAACCATTACCCATGCGCCAGGTTGGTTGTCGAACCAATCGCGTTTAAGAGTCTTGCGGCGGGAAGTCATATCTGTCATGATATCGCAGCGAATGGTTCTCAATAAGAAAGATGTGAGACCTGCATTGCGACAATCGAACAGACGCCGAGCGGCTATGCCGCGAGGTAATACGAACGGCATGAGCGCGACACGCGCGAACTCCACTGTCCCACCTCAATGCTTGAATAAACAAGTTGCCTGATTTGGGCTCGCAAATTGGAATTAAAAAAGCGAGCGCGGGCCGGGAGCCACTTCAAGTGAAGTGACAGCCGGAAACCGCGCACTGATGTCGGATGACCGCCAGAGGACGTATGTCCAAGGGAGGCCATGCGCGCCGGTGCCCTAGAAGCAGGTTGGTAAACAGTACAACGAACATCGCTAGAAAGGGCGGACGGCAATGGCGGGACAGAAAATCCGCATCAGGCTTAAGTCCTATGACCACGAGGTCATCGACCAATCGGCGAAGAAGATCGTCGAAACGGTGACGAACGCGGGCGCAACTGTTGTTGGCCCCGTTCCGCTGCCGACCGAGAAGAACGTCTTCTGTGTTATCCGTTCTCCTCACAAGTACAAGGATTCTCGCGAGCACTTCGAGATGCGCACTCACAAGCGCCTCATCGACATCGTGGACCCGACCCCCAAGGCCGTGGACTCCCTGATGCACATCGATCTGCCTGCGGACGTCAACATCGAAATCAAGCTGTAAGGGAGGAGGAAGCATTATGTCTAATCGCAAGGCTCTGCTGGGCAAGAAGCTCGGCATGTCCCAGGTGTGGGACGAGAACGGCTTCTTCGTGCCCGTCACTCTTGTCGACGTGTCCACCAACGTGGTGACCGCCGTGAAGACCGAGGAATCTGACGGCTACAAGGCTGTCCAGCTCGGCTACGGCGCCATCGATCCCACCAAGGTGACCAAGCCGCTGGCTGGCCACTTTGCCAAGGCCGGTGTCACCCCGCGTCGCCACCTCGTCGAGGTGCGCACCGACGACGTCGATCAGTTCGAGGCTGGCCAGGAACTGGCCGCTGACCTGTTCGAAGAGGGTGCTGAGGTCGACGTGACCGGCACCACCAAGGGTAAGGGCTTCGCCGGTACCATCAAGCGTTGGGGCTTCAAGTCCTACCGCCGTACTCACGGTTCTCACAAGAACGAGCGCCGTCCCGGTTCTGTGGGCGCATGCGCCACTCCGAGCCGTATTCTCAAGGGCAAGCGTATGGCCGGCCGCATGGGTCATGTGACCGCCACTACCCAGAACCTGACCGTCGTCTCCGCTGATGTCGAGAACGGCATCCTCGCCATCAAGGGCGCCATTCCTGGCCCCAAGGGCGGCATCGTTCTCGTCCGCTCGGCTGTGAAGGGAGCCTGATAAACCATGGCAAACGTTACTCTGAACGTCACCGACGCCAAGGGCCAGGCCACCGGCACCGTTGAAGCTCCTGAGGCTCTCTTCGGCGTTTCCGCCGAGGATGTCCAGGCTCACATCCCGCTGATCCACCAGGTTGTCACCGCTCAGCTCGCTGCTGCTCGTCAGGGCACCCACGCCACCAAGACTCGTGGCATGGTTTCCGGCGGCGGCAAGAAGCCGTGGAAGCAGAAGGGCACCGGTCGTGCTCGTCAGGGCTCCATCCGTGCACCGCAGTGGTACCACGGCGGCACCGTGTTCGGCCCGCAGCCGCGTGACTACTCTCAGCGCACCCCCAAGAAGATGAAGGCCGCAGCTCTGCGCTACGCCCTGTCCGATCGCGCCAACGCCGGTCGCGTTGCCGTGGTGGAGTTCGGTATCACCGAGCCGTCCACCAAGGCCGCTGTCGCCGCTCTGGCCCCGATCACCGCGGACAAGTTCACCACGGTCGTCTTCACTCGCGACAACATCAACGAGTGGCTCTCCGTGCGCAACATCCCGACCGTTCACCCGATTTTCGTCGATCAGCTCAACACGTACGACGTGATTACCTCGCAGTACGTGGTCTTCACCAAGGAAGCCTTCGAGGCTTTCGTGGCTGCCAAGACCGAGCCGAAGGAGGCCTGATTTAGATGGTCGCTATTCACAAGCCCGCTCACGACGTGATTCTTAAGCCCGTCGTCTCCGAGAAGAGCTACGCCGCTTCCGACCGTGGCCAGTACACCTTCGTGGTGGCTCCGGATGCGAACAAGGTGCAGATCAAGCAGGCAATCGAAGAGATCTTCAAGGTCAAGGTGACGAACGTCAACACCCTCAACCGCGCTGGCAAGAAGCAGCGCACTCGCACCGGTTTCGGCCAGCGCGCTTCCCAGAAGCGTGCGATCGTGACCGTCGCCGAGGGCCAGACGATCGACATCTTTGGTAACTGAAGGTTAGCCGAGAAAAGTTAAAGGAAGAACTACATTATGGCTATCCGCGTTTATAAGCCGACGACCGCAGGCCGCCGCAACGCGTCCGTCTCGGATTTCTCCGAGCTGACTCGTTCTACGCCTGAGAAGTCGCTGGTTCGCAAGAAGTCCAAGACCGGCGGTCGTAACTCTTACGGCCGTATCACCTCCCGTCATCGCGGCGGCGGCCACAAGCGTCAGTACCGTCTCATCGATTTCAAGCGTTGGGACAAGGACGGCGTGCCCGCCAAGGTTGCCGAGATCGAGTACGATCCGAACCGCTCCGCCCGTATCGCCCTCCTGCACTTCGCAGATGGCGAGAAGCGCTACATCATCGCGCCGAAGGGCATCAAGCAGGGCGACGTCATCGAGACCGGTGCTCAGGCTGATATCAAGCCGGGCAACAACCTGCCGCTGAAGAACATCCCGACCGGTACCGTGGTTCATGCCATCGAGCTCCGTCCGCTGGGCGGCGCTAAGATCGCTCGTTCCGCTGGTGCTGCCGTTCAGCTCGTCGCCAAGGATGGCGCCTACGCTCAGCTGCGTATGCCGTCCGGCGAAATCCGCAACGTCGACGCGCGCTGCCGCGCTACCGTCGGCGAGGTCGGCAACGAGGACCACGCCAACATTCAGCTCGGCAAGGCTGGCCGCGCCCGCTGGATCGGCCGCCGTCCGATCACCCGTGGTGAGTCCATGAACCCGGTCGACCACCCGCACGGCGGTCGTACCCGCGGTGGTAAGCCGCCGGTCTCCCCGTGGGGCAAGGGCGAGGTTCGTACTCGTCGTCCGAAGAAGGCTTCGAACAAGATGATTGTTCGTCGCCGTCCGTCCGGCAAGAACCGCAAGTAAGGGAGTATCGAGAAGATGACTCGTAGCATCAAGAAGGGCCCCTTCGTCGACGCCCACTTGCAGAAGAAAGTCGACGAGCAGAACGAGAAGGGCACCAAGAACGTCATCAAGACGTGGTCCCGTCGTTCGATGATCACCCCTGATTTCATCGGACACACCTTCGCCGTTCATGATGGTCGCAAGCATGTCCCGGTGTTCGTCACCGAGGCCATGGTTGGTCACAAGCTGGGTGAGTTCGCCCCCACGAAGACCTTCAAGGGTCACGTGAAGGACGACAAGAAGGCCCGTCGCTAAGGATAAGGAATAGAACATGGAAGCTAAAGCAATCGCTCGTCACGTCCGCGTGACGCCGCGCAAGGCTCGCCGCATGGTCGACCTCATCCGCGGCAAGAAGGCGACCGAAGCCGTCACCATTTTGAAGTTCGCCCCTCAGGCTGCGGCCCTGCCGGTCCGCAAGACCCTGGAGAGCGCCATCGCCAACGCTCGTGTGAAGGCCGACAAGGCCGGCGAGCCGTTCCGCGAGAACGACCTGTACATCAAGGAGACCTACGTTGACGAAGGTGTGACCCTCAAGCGCTTCCGCGCTCGTGCCCAGGGCCGCGCTGCTCGCATCAACAAGCGCACCTCCCACATCACGGTCGTCGTGGCTAACAAGGAAGGAGCCCGCTAAAGATGGGTCAGAAGATCAATCCGTTTGGCTACCGTCTGGGCATCACTGAGAACCACCGCTCCAAGTGGTTCTCCGACTCCAACAAGGCCGGCGAACGCTACCGCGACTTCGTGCTTGAGGATGATCAGATCCGCAAGGAGATGAGCAAGGACCTCGAGCGCGCTGGCGTGTCCCGCATCGTCATCGAGCGCACCCGCGACCGCGTTCGCGTCGACATTCACACCGCCCGTCCGGGCATCGTGATCGGTCGTCGTGGCGCCGAGGCTGAGCGCGTCCGCGCCAAGCTCGAGAAGCTGACCGGCAAGCAGGTCCAGCTCAACATCTTCGAAGTCAAGAACGCCGCGCTGGACGCCCAGCTCGTCGCTCAGGGCATCGCTGAGCAGCTGACCAACCGCGTCACCTTCCGTCGTGCCATGCGTAAGGCCCAGCAGGACGCCATGCGCGCCGGTGCCAAGGGTATCCGCATCAAGCTCTCCGGCCGCCTCGGCGGTGCGGAAATGAGCCGTTCCGAGTTCTACCGTGAGGGCCGCGTTCCGCTGCAGACCCTCCGCGCCCTCATCGATTACGGCTTCTTCGAGGCCAAGACCACGTATGGCCGTATCGGCGTCAAGGTCTGGATCTACAAGGGCGACATGACCGAATCCGAGTTCGAAGAGCAGCAGGCTCAGCAGAACAACCGTCCGGGCCGTCGTGGTGGCGATCGCCGCCCGCGCCGTGGCAACCGTTCCGCCGCCCCGCAGGCCGCCGAAGCCCCCAAGGCTGAGGCTCCCGCCGAGGCCGCTCCGGCTGCAGAAACGAAGGAGTGAGCAAGAATGCTTATCCCCAAGAGGACTAAGTACCGCAAGCAGCACCGCCCTGTGCGTTCTGGCATGTCCAAGGGCGGCAACGAGATCAACTTCGGTGATTTCGCCATCCAGTCCCTCGCCCCGGCCTACGTGACCAACCGTCAGATCGAAGCCGCGCGTATCGCCATGACCCGCTACATCAAGCGTGGTGGCCGCGTGTGGATCACGATCTTCCCGGATCGTCCGCTGACCAAGCACCCGCTCGGTGCCCGAATGGGTTCCGGTAAGGGTGCCCCGGAGTTCTGGATTGCGAACGTGCGCCCTGGTCGCGTGATGTTCGAAATCGGTGGTGTGTCCGAGGACATCGCTAAGGAAGCCCTCCGCCGCGCTATCGACAAGCTCCCGATGAAGTGCCGCATTATCGCACGTGAAGGTGGTGATATCTGATGGCAGTCGGTACCGCTGATTACTCCATCAAGAATCTCAACGAGAAGACCAACGCGGAAATCGAAGGCTTCTTGAAGAAGTCCAAGGAAGAGCTGTTCAACCTGCGCTTCCAGCACGCCACCGGTCAGCTCGAGAACACCGCCCGTCTCAAGGCTGTCAAGAGCGACATCGCCCGCATGTACACCGTGCTTCGCGAGCGTGAGCTTGGCATCAGCCAGGAGCCGGCCGCTACCGAATCCAAGGAGAAGTGATTATGGCTGAAGAGCGTAACTTCCGTAAGGTTCGCCGCGGCTACGTCGTGTCCGACAAGATGGACAAGACGATTACCGTCGAGCTCGAGCAGCGTTCGACCCACCCGCTGTACGGCAAGGTCGTTCGTTCCACCAGCAAGGTCAAGGCCCATGATGAACACAACGACGCCCACATTGGCGACCTCGTGAGTATTATGGAAACTCGGCCTCTGAGCAAGACCAAGCGCTGGCGTCTCGAATCCATTATCGAGCGCGCCAAGTAAGTAAAGTTCGGCAAGGCTCGCCATTTACCGGGGCATTATGGGCAACCACGATGCCCCGGTAAATGGGGAGAACCAGCTCGGCTAAGGAGAATCAATGATTCAGCAGGAAACGCGGCTTCATGTCGCCGACAACACGGGTGCGAAGGAACTCCTCGCCATCCGCGTGCTCGGCGGATCGAAGCGACGCTATGCCGGCATCGGCGACGTGATCGTCGCCTCCGTCAAGGACGCCATTCCTGGCGGGTCGGTCAAGAAGGGCGACGTGGTTAAGGCCGTTGTCGTCCGTACCGTCAAGGAATCCCGCCGTGCGGATGGTTCCTACATCAAGTTCGACGAGAACGCCGCCGTCATTCTCGGCTCCGGCCGTGAACCGAAGGGCACTCGTATCTTCGGACCGGTCGGTCGTGAACTGCGCGAGCACAAGTTCATGAAGATCGTGTCCCTCGCCCCGGAGGTGATCTGACATGGCAGCCAAGATCAAGAGCGGCGACCTGGTCAAGGTCATCCGCGGCAAGGACCGCGGCAAGGAAGGCACCGTCAAGCAGGTGCTCTCCAACGATCGACTAATCGTCGAAGGCGTGCAGATCGTCAAGAAGCACGTGCGTGCAACGCAGCAGGGCCAGCAGGCTGGCATCGTCTCCACTGAGGCTCCGATCCATCGCTCCAACGTGATGGTCATCGATCCGGAGACCAAGCAGCCGACCCGCGTTGGCATCACCGTTAAGGAAGAGGCGCGTGACGGCAAGGTGAAGACCGTGCGCGTGCGCGTCGCCAAGAAGTCCGGAAAGGAGCTGGCATGACCGATACTACTGTCGAAGCGCCGGCCACCCCGCGCTTGAAGGTCAAGTACAACGAGCAGATCATTCCTGAGCTCGAGAAGGAGTTCAAGTACTCCAACCCGATGCAGGTTGCCCGTGTCCAGAAGGTCGTCGTCTCCATGGGTGTTGGTGCCGCTGCCCGCGACTCCAAGCTCATCGAAGGTGCCGTCAAGGACCTCACCCTGATCACCGGCCAGAAGCCGAAGATCACCAAGGCCAAGAAGTCCGTCGCGCAGTTCCACCTGCGTGAAGGCCAGGCCATCGGTGCGTACGTCACCCTGCGTGGCGACCGCATGTGGGAGTTCCTGGACCGTCTGCTGACCCTCGCGCTGCCCCGTATCCGCGACTTCCGCGGCATCAACGGCCACCAGTTCGATGGCCAGGGCAACTACAACTTTGGTCTCACCGAGCAGTCCATGTTCCACGAGATCGATCCTGATTCGATCGATCACGTGCGCGGTATGGACATCACTGTGGTGACCTCCACCAAGGACGACAAGGAAGCTTACGCGCTGCTGAAGCACCTCGGCTTCCCCTTCAAGGAGAACTGATATGGCAAAAACCGCTCTTAAGAACAAGGCGGCCGGCAAGCCGAAGTTCAAGGTCCGCGCTTACACGCGCTGCCAGGTCTGCGGTCGTCCCCACTCCGTCTACCGCAAGTTCGGCCTGTGCCGCATCTGCCTTCGTGAGAAGGCTCACCGCGGTGAACTGCCCGGCGTTACGAAGTCCAGTTGGTAAACATCGACGCTGAAGGTCCGCGGCCCGAACGCTTCTAGAAGAAGCGTGAGGGCGGCGGAAACCATAGCGAGAAAGGGCAACAAGCCCAAATGACAATGACAGATCCGATCGCAGACATGCTTACGCGTCTGCGTAATGCGAGCGCGGCCAAGCACGAAACCGTGGATATGCCGTACTCCAAGTTCAAGGCGAACATCGCCGAGATCCTGAAGCGTGAAGGCTACATCAAGGACTTCACCGCTAAGGAAGCCAAGGTCGGCCAGACTCTTGAGGTCACCCTCAAGTACGGTCCGAACGGTGAGCGTTCCATTCAGGGTATCAAGCGCATCTCCAAGCCGGGCCTTCGTCGTTACGCGAAGTCCGACTCCCTGCCGATGCCGCTCGGTGGCCTGGGTATCGCCATCATCTCGACTTCTTCGGGACTGCTGACTCAGAAGGAATGCCTCGACCGAGGCATTGGCGGCGAAATTGTCGCCTTCGTGTGGTGAGAAAGGAGAGCTGAAACATGGCATCGCATATTGGTAAGCTCCCCATCGCCATCCCTGCTGGCGTTGAAGTCAAGATTGAAGGCCAGAACTTCTCCGCCAAGGGCGCTAAGGGTTCTGACTCCTACGTGGTTCCGGAAGGCATCACCGCTGCCGTTGAAGGCAACGAGATTGTCCTGACCGCCGCTGATGACCTGCGTCCGACCCGTGCCAAGCACGGTTTGGCTCGTTCCATCATGGCCGGCATGGTCAAGGGTGTTCACGATGGCTACTCCAAGACTCTTGAGATCGTCGGCACCGGTTACCGCGCCGTCGCCAAGGGCCAGGGCATCGAGTTCTTCCTCGGCTACTCCCACACCATCACCGTCAACCCGCCCGAAGGCATCACCCTGAAGGTGACCGACGCCAACCACGTGGTTGTCGAAGGCACCGACAAGCAGGTCGTGGGCCAGGTTGCCGCCAACATCCGCAAGCTGCGCGCTCCGGAACCCTACAAGGGCAAGGGCATCAAGTACTCCGATGAACGCATCCTGCGCAAGGCTGGAAAGGCTGGTAAGTGATATGAGCGTTGCTATTCTCGGAAAAGGCAAGAAGGTAGCTCTCAAGCGCCGTCACGCGCGTATCCGCAAGCGCATCTCCGGTACCCCCGAGCGTCCGCGCCTGGTGGTCACCCGCTCCAACCGTCACATGGTTGCTCAGGTGGTCGACGATACCAAGGGCATTACCCTGGTGTCTGCCTCCACTCTTCAGGCTGACTTCGCCGGCTTCGAAGGCACCAAGACTGAGGCCGCCAAGAAGGTCGGCGAGCTGATCGCCGAGAAGGCCAAGGCTGCCGGCATCACCGCAGTCGTGTTCGACCGCGGTGGCAACAAGTACACCGGTCGCGTCGCAGCCGTTGCTGATGGCGCCCGCGAGGGAGGTCTTGCACTGTGAGCGACAACGAAACGAAGGAAACCCAAGTGGCTGAAGAAACTCAGAACACTGTGGCGACCGAATCCAACAACGAGGACCGCAAGGGTCGTCGTGGCCAGCGCGGTGAAGGCCGTCGTGGCGAGCGTCGTAACCGTCGTGAAGAAAACCACGGCGACGAGCTGCTCGATCGCGTGGTGACCATCAACCGTGTGTCCAAGACCCACAAGGGTGGCCGTACCTTCAGCTTCGCCGCACTGGTTGTGGTCGGCGACGGCAACGGCACCGTGGGTGTCGGCTACGGCAAGTCCCGTGAAGTCCCGGCCGCCATCGCCAAGGGCCAGCTGGACGCCAAGAAGCACATGTTCTCTGTGCCTCGCGTCCGCGGCACCATCACCCACCCGGTTCAGGGTCACGACGCTGCTGGCACCGTCCTGCTGCGTCCGGCCGCCCCGGGTACCGGTGTAATCGCCGGTGGCTCCGTGCGCGCCGTCATGGAATGCGCAGGCATCACCGACGTCCTGACCAAGTCGATGGGCTCCGCCACCGCCGTTAACGTGGTGCGCGCTACCGTCGACGCCCTCAAGCAGCTCGAAGAGCCCGAGGAGATCGCCGCCCGTCGTGGCCTGGCGCTCGACGAGGTCGCTCCCGATGCTCTGCTGCGCGCCCGCGCCGCCGGCATTGCCGAGGCTCGCAAGGCTCGCGAAGAGGCTGCTGCCGCTAAGGCCGCCGAAGAGAAGGATGGTGAGTGATACTCATGGCTAAGAACCTGAAGATTACCCTGCACCACGGCATCGTGAACCGTACCCCGGCTCAGCGCGCCACCGTCAAGACCCTCGGCCTCAACAAGATCGGTAAGACCGTTGTCCGCGAGGACACCCCGGCCAACCGTGGTCTGGTGAACGCCGTGCGTCACCTGGTCACCGTTGAGGAGGTTGACTGATTATGGCAGATAACGAAATCCTGCAGATGCACGACCTGAAGCCCGCCCCGGGTGCCAAGAAGGACCGCACCCGTGTGGGCCGCGGTGAAGGCTCCAAGGGTAAGACCGCCGGTCGTGGCGCCAAGGGCCAGACGAAGCGCAACCACGTGCGTCCGGGCTTTGAAGGCGGCCAGCTGCCGCTGTACATGCGCCTGCCGAAGCTTCGTGGCTTCAAGAACCCGTTCAAGGTCGAGTTCCAGGTCATCAACATCGCTCGTCTCGTGGAGCTCTTCCCCGAGGGCGGCGAGGTTGCTGTGGCCGACCTGATCGCCAAGGGCGCTGTTCGTGACAACGCTCCGGTGAAGGTTCTGGGCGACGGCGAGACCACCGTGGCTTTCACCCTCAAGGGTGTTAAGGTTTCGGCTTCCGCCAAGTCCAAGATCGAGGCCGCCGGCGGTTCCGTTTCCGAGGACTGATTAGTCCTACGGGGAGCGCAATAGGCTGTACAACCCCCCGCCCGCCAATAGGTGGACGGGGGTTCCCTTTTCTAAAAAATTGTTGTTCTGAGTGCAGAGAAGCAGTCTCAACACAATGATCGTTTTGAGTATGCTTCCCCCCGTTCAGTACGACGGAGCATAATTCAGGTAACATTCGCGAGACATGAAGTGGCCGAAGTAGGCACTTTAGACTATGCTCGTTCGTTAGTTTGTGTATTTCGCGCGATTGGCGCGCTATTGGGAGGAAATCTAGGTGAGGACACTAATCCAGGCCCTGAAAACCAAAGAGTTGAGGAAGAAGATTCTCTTCGTCCTGTTCATCATCATCGTCTACCGCATCGGTTCGTTCATTCCGACCCCTGGCGTGGACTACAACGTGGTGAACAAGTGCATGGCCACTATCGGCAGCGCCTCCCAGGAGAACTTCATCGGACTGGTGAACCTCTTCTCGGGTGGCGCCATGCTCCAGCTGTCTATCTTCGCGCTGGGCGTCATGCCGTACATCACCGCGTCCATCGTGGTGCAGCTGCTGCGCGTGGTCATCCCCCGCTTCGAGGCCCTGCATAAGGAGGGCCAGTCCGGCGAGGCCAAGCTCACCCAGTACACCCGTTACCTGACCATCGGCCTGGCCGTGCTCCAGTCCACCACCATCCTGGTCACCGCCCGCTCCGGCGCCCTGTTCAACTACCAGTGCGACCAGGTCATCCCGGACGGCTCCGTGTTCAACCTCGTGGTCATGGTCCTCATCATGACCGGCGGCACCGGCCTGATCATGTGGATGGCCGAGCTCGTGACCGACAAGGGCATCGGCCAGGGCATGTCCATCTTGATCTTCATGTCCATCTGCTCCGGCTTCCTGCCCCAATTGTGGGAGATCGGCTACGGCACCAACGGCACCGACGGCGACTGGCTCAAGTTCGGCATCGTCGTGGGCGTGCTCGTGGTCATCCTCATCTTCGTCGACTTCGTCGAACTGTGCCAGCGCCGCGTCCCGGTCCAGTACACGCGCCGCATGATCGGCCGTAAGATGTACGGCGGCTCCTCCACCTACCTGCCGCTGAAGATCAACATGTCCGGCGTCATCCCGCCGATCTTCGCCTCCTCGATCCTCGCCATCCCGACCCTGATCGCCCAGTTCGGCAAGTCCGACCAGTCCTGGGTCAAGTGGATCAACGCCAACCTGGCGAACACCACCAGCGTGTGGTACATCGCCCTGTACGCGCTGATGATCGTGTTCTTCTGCTTCTTCTACACCTCGATCACGTTCAACCCGGACGAGACCGCGGACAACATGAAGCAGTACGGCGGCTTCATCCCCGGCATCCGCGCCGGCAACGCCACCAGCCGCTACCTGACCTACGTGATGAACCGACTCAACACCGTCGGCGCCGTCTACCTGCTGTTCGTGGCCCTGATCCCGACCGTGCTGATCATGGCCCTCGGCCTCAACGCCAAGCTGCCGTTCGGCGGCACCACGATCCTGATTATCGCGGGCGTGGGCCTCGACACCCTGCGCCAGGCCAAGGCCCAGACCGAACAGTTCCAGTACACCGGCTTCCTGTTCGAAAACGTGGACCACAAAGAGGGCTGACGCCCGCTTGGCAGCGGTCGCCCGCAATGGGCAGGCGGCCGCGCGAGGAGTGGAACAGTCCAGTGGACTGTTCCACGACGGAGCAATCTTTCTTCCGCATATAACTCAATGGCTCCCTTAACCAAGGGAGCCAAAACCGTATTAATAACCGACATAAAAGGAGACCACCATGCGTCTGCTCATCATGGGCCCCCAGGGCGTGGGCAAGGGCACCCAGGCTGCTCTGCTCGCCGAACACTTCAACATCCCCACCATCTCCACCGGCGACATCTTCCGCTACAACATCAAGAACAAGACCGAACTCGGCCTTGAGGCGATGAGCTACACCGACAAGGGCGAGCTGGTTCCGGACTCCCTGACCAACAAGATCGTCAAGGATCGTCTGGCCAAGGAAGACTGCAAGAACGGCTGGATCCTCGACGGCTACCCGCGTAACGCCGCCCAGGTCACCGCTCTCGACGAGATGCTCGCCGACCTCGACACTCCGCTCGACCACGTGGTGGCCCTCGAAGCCGCCCGCGACGTGCTGCTGGAGCGTATGAAGAAGCGCGCCGCCGAGCAGGGCCGCGCTGACGACACTCCGGAGGCCATCGCCAAGCGCCTGGAGACCTATGAGAAGGAAACCGCTCCGCTGCTCGACATCTACGAGGCCCGTGGCCTGCTCGTCGTGGTCAACGGCGTCGGCGACATCGACGAGATCAGCGGCCGTATCATCAGCCACCTCGAGTAGTAGGTTCGCCAGCCCGGGCAACAAGCCGGAGTGATGCCGAAATACCACATCAACGTTTCCATACCCCTGTGCGACACGCCGAGTGTTCGTACAGGGGTATGTGCGTATATAGTTGACAGTTGGTGTGTCTTCGGATATGCCATAGTAATCATCCAACGGAATAGGACTAGAGGCACATGGCAAAAGACGGTGTGATTGAAGTCGAAGGACAGGTCGTGGAAGCACTGCCTAACGCGATGTTCCGCGTTGAACTCGAAAACAAGCACATCGTGCTCGCCACGATTTCCGGCAAAATGCGTAAGAACTACATTCGTATTCTGCCGCAGGATCGTGTCGTGCTCGAAATGAGCCCTTACGACCTGAACCGCGGACGCATTACGTACCGTTACAAGTAAAGGTACACAAGAAAAGGATAACCATGAAGGTCAGCCCTAGCGTGAAGAGGATCTGCGAAAACTGCCGCGTGATCCGCCGTCACGGCCGCGTCATGGTGATCTGCGTCAACCCGCGCCACAAGCAGCGTCAGGGCTGAGAGCAGATTCTCCAGCGGCACTAAGTAAATAAGGCACTCTCTCACAGTGCTTCCCGCAAGGGAACGACACTGAACCACGGGTACGTAGGCCCGTGCCGGGTAACCGGGCGAGCGGGTGCAAGACCTACGGCAACAAGAAGGAATCGCAATGGCACGTCTTGCCGGAGTCGACATCCCCAATGAGAAGCGCATCGAGATCGCCCTCACCTACATTTTCGGTGTGGGTCGCACTCGTGCCAAGGAAACGCTTGCCGCGACCGGTATTAGCCCGGACATCCGCGTCAAGGATCTCACCGACGAGCAGCTGATTACGCTGCGTGACTACCTCGAAGCCAACTACAAGATCGAGGGTGACCTGCGTCGTGAAGTCGATGCAGATATTCGTCGCAAGATTCAGATCAACTGCTACCAAGGCCAGCGTCACCGTAAGGGACTTCCTGTGCGCGGCCAGCGCACCAAGACCAATGCTCGTACCCGCAAGGGCCCGAAGCGCACGGTCGCCGGAAAGAAGAAGGCCACCAAGTAGTCGGTGGCATGATTCGGGCCACGGGATGATTTTCATCCCATCGCCCGAACGTCAACAACAAAGTTCGTTACTAGGAAACGAGGGTCAATGGCAGCGCCTAAGCAAGCCGCTCGTAAGCCCCGTCGTCGCGACCGCAAGTCGGTCCCGGTCGGCCAGGCTCACATCAAGTCCACTTTCAACAACACGATCATTTCGATCACCGATCCGTCCGGCGCCGTGGTGTCCTGGGCGTCCGGTGGCGATGTCGGCTTCAAGGGTTCCCGTAAGTCCACGCCGTACGCCGCTGGTATGGCTGCCGAGTCCGCCGCCCGCAAGGCGATGGAACACGGCGTCAAGAAGGTCGACGTGTTCGTCAAGGGCCCGGGTTCCGGTCGTGAAACCGCCATCCGTTCCCTGCAGTCTGCGGGCCTCGAGGTTGGTTCCATCACCGACGTCACCCCGCAAGCCCACAACGGCGTTCGTCCTCCGAAGCGTCGTCGCGTCTGAGCACTCAGCAATACCAAATCCATCCAAAACCGCCTGACCGGTGAGTGCACCACCGAGTTCAAGCTGAAAGGATAACCACAGTGCTTATTGCACAGCGTCCGACTCTTACCGAGGAATCTCTGAATCCGCAGCGCTCCCGCTTCACCATCGAGCCGCTCGAGCCTGGCTTCGGCTACACGCTCGGCAACTCGCTGCGTCGCACGCTGCTGAGCTCCATCCCGGGTGCTGCCGTGACCTCCGTGCGTATTTCCGGTGCCCTGCATGAGTTCACCACTCTGCCAGGTGTCCAGGAAGACGTCACCGAGATCCTGCTGAACATCAAGGGCATCGTGCTCACCAGCGAATACGACGAGCCTGTGGTCATGTATCTGCGCAAGAGCGGCAAGGGCGAAGCCGTGGCTGGGGACATCACCCCGCCGGCCGGCGTCACCATTGCCAACCCGGAGCAGCACATCGCTACCCTCGCCGACGATGGCGAACTCGAGATCGAGTTCACTGTCGAGCGTGGCCGTGGCTATGTTCCTGCCCAGATGAACAAGCAGGACAACGATGAGATCGGCCGTATTCCGGTTGATTCCATCTACTCCCCGGTACTCAAGGTGAGCTACAAGGTCGAGGCCACCCGTGTGGAACAGCGCACGGACTTCGACAAGCTCATCCTGGACGTGGAGACCAAGCCCGCCATCTCCCCGCGTGACGCGGTGGCTTCCGCCGGTTCCACCTTGGTGGAGCTCTTCGGCCTGTGCCGTGAGCTCAACGCCCAGGCTGAAGGCGTCGAGGTCGGTCCGGCCCCGGTGGCCGAGGAGACCAACCCCGAGATGGCCGTTCCGATTGAGGACCTCAACCTGACGCAGCGTTCTTACAACTGCCTCAAGCGCGAGGGCATCCACACCATCGGTGAGCTTGTCTCCCACACCGAGCAGGACCTGCTCGACATCCGCAATTTCGGTATGAAGTCAATCGATGAGGTCAAGGAGAAGCTGCAGACCTTGGGCCTGAGCCTCAAGTCCTCGCCGATGGCCTTCGATACCAATAATCTCGAAGGTGGCACGTTCTTCTCGCCGGAAGACGAGTGATCTGCCTCTTTGACCAATCGTTCGTTCACTAGGCAAGCAGATGTTCGGGCATATGCCCACCTGCTTGCCTGAAGAACGGACATATAAGGAGTAAACCCAATGCCTACACCTAAGAAGGGCCCGCGTCTGGCTTCCAGCCCCGCACACGAGCGCCTCATGCTGGCAAACATGGCGACCAGCCTGTTCCAGAACGGCCGCATCACCACCACGCTGCCGAAGGCCAAGCGCCTTCGTCCGCTGGCAGAGCGCCTGATCACCTTCGCCAAGCGTGGTGATCTGCACTCCCGCCGTCGCGTGATGCGCGTCATCCGCAACAAGTCCGTGGTGCACATCCTGTTCACCCAGATTGCCGAGCAGATGGAGCAGCGGGAAGGTGGCTACACCCGTATCGTCAAGATCGCTCCGCGCGTTGGCGATGCCGCTCCGGCCGCTGTGATCGAGCTCGTCACCGAGCCGGTTGCCAAGAAGGCTGTTGTGAAGGAAGCTGAAGCCGCCGCCAAGGTTGCCGAAGAAGAAGCTCCGGCCGTTGAGGCTGAGGCCACTGAGGCTGCTGAGGCTATTGAGGCTCCGGTCGAGGAGACCGCCGCCGCTGAGGCTGAGGCTCCCGCTGAGGAAGCCGCTGACGCCGAGAAGGCCGAGTGAGCTGAATAGCGTTTCGCTAAGCTAGCTGAAAGGGCTGGAATCCGTTTGGGTTCCAGCCCTTTTGCGTTGTTTTCATAGAATCTACAACGTACGTACGGCCCGAATGGCCTCGGCTCTTGCGGCCAGCTGATCATCGGCGGGATATGCGATATGCTCCAAAGTCAGGCCCTGCGGCGCAATCGGCCCGCTTGAGCCTTCACGTACTGGCTCGGCCATTTTGCCGGCAAACCACTCCAGTGATTTGCGTCCCGAACCAACTTTGATGCATGAGCCGACCAGGGAGCGCACCATATTGCGGGCAAAGGCGTCCGCCACAATCGTGAACACTACCAGGCCGGACTCCAGCGACGGAGTCCGATATGCTTCATGCGATGCCATCTCATCCGGTACTAGGGGAGTGATCGGCACCCGCCGCCAATAGGCGGTCTTGACTTCACGGATCGTAGTGCCTCCCGGATTCGGAGTGGCGAAGGAACCAAAATCGTGCAGGCCGATGGTCAATGAGGCTGCGCGGTTCATAAGCTCCAGATCCAGCGCTTCATCCACGGTAAGTACGCATCCACGCAGGCGCGGGTCGACCTCAGACGAACGATCGGCGACCCGATACACATAAGTGCGCTCCAATGCGGAGAACCTGGCATCGAAGCCGACCGGAGCTACGGCAATGCCATGAATGACGATGTCCGAAGGCAGCACAGCCTTGAGTCTGCGAGTCAGCGCCTCGGTGACCGGAATGGTCATGTGACCTACGCAGCGATTCAGTACCTCATCGGATACATCCAGATGCGCCACTTGGTGGGAGGCATGTACACCGGTGTCGGTGCGTCCAGCCACTGTCAAGCGTAACGGTTCGGCCGCGTCATCGGTCGGCACCCGCAGCACCTTGTGCAGCGCATCTTCAATGGTGCCTTGCACTGTACGAAGATTGGGCTGTTTGGCCCAGCCATAGAATCCGCCGCCGTCGTAGGCCAAGTCAATGCGCAGTCGTGTCATAGCCATTCATTGTAACGAGTGCGGTCGGCGAGACGAGTGCGGTCGTCAAGATGCACGCGGCCGGCGAAGTGACCTGCCTGTAACATTCTCGCGCGTTTGTTGAAACGGGCCCGCCTTAGGTTGAAACCATCAAACCCGGTTACGGCTTGCGGCGTCAGCGTGCGCTCAAAACGCCTAACCGCTTGAAGCCACAGAAGCCGCCACAGCAAGGAGCAGGCACGATGATCGAATCCGCAGCACGCAGACTGGCCCATGAACTGGTAAACCGTCGCGAAGCGATCAATCGAGAGCTGTCCCGCAACGGTGTGCGTTTCGGCATCTACAAGAACGGCGAATACCATGACCGGCTGTTCCCGTACGACCCTGTGCCGCGCATTATCGAATCCGACGAATACGACGAATTGGAGAAGGGCTTGAAGCAGCGCGTCAACGCCCTGAACGCCTATCTGAAGGACATCTACTCCGACAAGGCCATCATCCATGACGGCGTGGTGCCGGAGGAATACGTATACACCTCGGCCGGCTACTTCCCGCAGGTCAACGGCGTGACCCCTCCCGGCGGCATTTTTGCTCACATCGCCGGCGAGGACCTGGTCCAAGGCGAGGACGGACGATGGTGGGTGCTGGAAGACAACCTGCGTATTCCCTCGGGTGCCAGCTACCCGCTGTTCGTGCGCGACATCGAGCGCCGCATCTCCCCGCGCCTGTTCCGCGACGTTCGTATTCGCGATAATCGCGAATACCCGCGCCTGTTGCGCAAAGCCATGGACTTTGTCTCCACCGAGGGCATCGCCGTGGTACTGACTCCCGGCCGCTACAATTCCGCGTTCTTCGAGCACGCCTATCTGGCGGAGAAAACCGGTGCGGCGTTGGCCTTCCCCGAAGACCTCGAAGTGGTGGACAACAAGGTCTACTTCCTCGACTACGCCGGCAAACGCCACCGTGTGGGCGTGGTCTACCGCCGCCTGTCCGACGAATTCCTCGACCCGTTCGCCTTCAATCCTGATTCGGTGATCGGTGTGCCCGGTATCCTGTCCGCCTACCGCGCGGGCAACGTGGCCATCGTCAACGCGCCGGGCAACGGCGCGGCCGATGACAAGGCCATCTACTACTTCGTGCCGCAGATGATCAAGTACTATCTCGGCGAGGAACCGATTCTCAACAACGCGCCCACGTACATGCCGATGTTCGAGGCCGACCGCAAGGAAGTCCTGAATCGGATGGGCGAGCTGGTCATCAAGGATGTGGCCGAAGCCGGCGGTTACGGCGTGGTGTTTGGTTCGTCGCTGGATGCCGCCGCACGTGAGGAGCTCGCCAACCGGATCAAGGAGGAGCCGCGTCGATTCATTGCCCAAGAGGTGATTCAGTTCCGTGATATCGATGTGGTGGACCCGAAGACCGGCGAGATGTCGCCGCGCAAGTGCGATTTGCGTGCCTTCGTGGTCACCGGCAAGAATACGCACGTGTGGTATTCGGGCTTGACTCGATACTCGTCGGTGCCTGGCCAGATGATTGTCAACTCGTCGCAGGGTGGCGGATTCAAGGATACGTGGGTGTTGGCACCCGAATCCGGCGTGGAGCATGAATACGGTGCCGAAACGCAGGTGGCGAACCTGCTGAACCAGTCCCGCCGCCACTCGTTGTCTCTGGTCACCGCTTCCAAGGCAGACAACCTGTATTGGCTGGGCCGGTACACCGAGCGCGCCTTCACCACGCTGAACCAGTTCTTCCCGTTCTACGATCGTGTGATGGACACTGATGTGGACGCCTTCCGTCCGTTCGCTCACGCACTCGACCTGCCCGAAGATTTCGAGGACTTCGACGGGTTCGTGAACAGCTTCCTGTATGACGGGTCCAATCCTGATTCGGTGCGGTCGGCCGTAACCTCCGCATTCAACAACGCCGTGATTCTGCGCCCGGAATTGAGCTCGCGTCTGCTGCAGTACGTGGAGTTGGCGATGACCAATATCACCGATGCCGCCAAATACGCGGCCGATGCCGAGGACATCTACAAGCAGCGCGATATTACCGATGACATGCTCGCCTTCTGGGGCGGCATCGAGAATTCGCCGGTCGACCCCACGCTGAAGGCGTTCATCTTCATCGGCAAATATCTGGAACGCATCGACCTGTACACGCGCTTCGGCCTGACGATGGAGGAGCTGGAAGCGCCGCTCAAGAAGCTCGCCGCCTATTCGATGACCTTGGACGGCATGCCGCTGCCCAGCTGCTTCGCCGACGGACTGAGCTGGCTGGTCGGTCAGCTGCCGTCTCGCGGATATCAGGAAGTCGCCGACCTGCTGAAGAAGTACCTTGACGACTACTCCGGCCGTGTCAGCGCGCTGGTCATCAAAGACATGGGCTCACTGAGCTCCATGAACATGGACGCCAAGCGTCCCTGATCCCGACCTGACACCCTGACGGGTTCAAATGCTATGGTGGTATGGCGAAAAAACCGTGCGCCCGAGTGCCGGCCTGTGCATATCAGCAGATTGCCGGAATATATGCGTGGGCTGTGAGCGCACGGACCATACCTCAGCCATGGCTGTAGTGTCGTTATCCCGAGAATATGCCGGTTGCCGGCTCGTGTGTAAGTGCAGGAGACGTTGTGAAAAAACTCGTGTTCGACTATGAGATGAGGCTGTCCTTCAGCGCACCGGTCACCGATCACAGGTTCCAGCTTCGCTGTATTCCCTCCACTGGCCCTCGCCAACAGGTGATTGACGTGGAAGTGAAGATTCAGCCCGAAACCGAACTCGAAACCACCATCGACTCCTTTGACTCCGTGGTGATGACCGGATTCATCCCTGAGCCGCACGACATATTCAGCTACTCGGTGACCGGTATCGCCTTCGTGGACAATGCGCATATCCATAAGGAAGCCTATAAACCGCTGTACCGATTCAATTCAGCGCTCACCATTCCCGGCCCGAACGTGGAGGCGATGATTGCCGTATGCCGCGAACGCTTGGCGGCGCTGCCTTCCGACGCCACTCCGGTGCAGCAGGCTGCCGAAGTGATGGATGAGGTCTACAAGGCGTTTGTGTATACGCCCGGTTCCACCACGATTCGCACCACCGCCGAACAGGCCTTGGCTCAGCGCAAGGGCGTATGCCAGGATTATGCGCACGTGATGCTGTCCGTGTGCCGGCATGTGGGATTGACCGCGCGCTACATTGCCGGTTTGCTTGGGGGAGAGGGCGCGACCCATGCTTGGGTCGAGGTGTATCAGGATGGCCGATGGGTCGGACTGGATCCCACGCATAACCGATTGGTGGACGACAGCTACATCACCATCGCCCACGGCCGCGATTACCGCGACTGCATGCTCGACATCGGCATCTTCTCTGGATACAACGTCCAGCAGTCCCAATGGGTCAACGCCTCCGTCCACGAACAGGTGGCATAAATAAAATTCCAAGCCCCCTCTGATGAGCTGAGCCGTGAAGAAAACGCCGGAGGCGTTTTTAGGCGAAGGCGAACGACAGTGAGCAAATAAAATGGCAGCTGGAAAGCTGTCCTTAATTGCGTTCGAGCTGTCAGCCGTAAGGCTGACCGAGGGAGAGACCACTCAATGCAGAGTGGCCCCGTCACCGCTTCTACCACCACCAATATTCGGATTTTGGTAGTTGAAGAATTCGGATTTTCGCAGTTGACCAATTCGGACTGTTAATCGGCTCATCGTCTGACCCATCGCAATCTCACACAAAATCGCATTATCCCACGCCGAATCGAGCTCAGCGAAACTCCGATTTGCCAGGTCGGCAGAATGTGGCATAATGAACAAGTTGCCATTTTGGCAGCATGGATAAGTGTCCGAGCGGTCTAAGGAGCACGCCTCGAAAGCGTGTGAGGTGAAAGCCTCCGCGAGTTCGAATCTCGCCTTATCCGCCTTTAGGGTTCCGGGTTTGTCCCGGAACCCTTTTTGTTTTTGATACGAACGTCCGTATTCGCTCCTGTGCTGTATCGTATACGGCGTGTCGGGTGGAAAATAGCGAAAAGGATAACGTTGTACTCAGCGGGACTTGCGTACTAAGTACAACCATCGTATTATCGATATCAACAGAAGTACAAGGTTGTATTAAATATCCAGAACGCACATTCACCGCTGATTGGCGATGCCGCAAAACAGGTGAACCAAGAAGATGGGCCGATTGCTTTTGGTATTTAGCACAACGTTGTCTTGCGGTATTGAAGACAACGATTAAAGGAGAGCACATGTCCGAGCATTCGCACGACAATAAACCGGGGGAGCTGGAGGAATCTCGACTCGTCGTCGATAATGACTTTGAAGTAGCTCCGGTCAACGACAGACTGTTCGGGTCGTTCGTGGAGCATCTGGGTCGCTGCGTATACGACGGCATCTATGAGCCGGGCCACCCCGAAGCCGATGAAGACGGTTTCCGCAAGGACGTCATCGAACTGGTCAAGGAACTCGGCGCTACCACGATTCGCTATCCTGGCGGCAATTTCGTTTCCGGCTATCGCTGGGAGGATGGCGTTGGTCCTCGTGATGAGCGGCCGCGTCGCCTGGACTTGGCATGGCATTCCACCGAGACCAATCAGTTTGGTCTGCACGAAATGGCGAAATGGCTGGAAAAAACCGGCGGCAACGAGCTGATGGAAGCCGTAAATCTGGGTACCCGTGGTCTTGAAGAGGCCCTCGACCTGTTGGAATACGCGAATATTCCCGGCGGCACCAAGCTCTCCGAGGAGCGTCGCGCCAATGGTGCCGATCAGCCGTTCGGCATCAAGATGTGGTGCTTGGGCAATGAGATGGATGGCCCGTGGCAGACCGGTCACAAGTCCGCCGAGGATTACGGCACCTTGGCGGCCTCGGTGGCGGCAGGTATGCGCGCCATCGATCCGAACGTTGAACTGGTGGTCTGTGGTTCATCCAGCCACGTGATGGACACCTTCGGCAAGTGGGAAGAAACCGTACTTGAGAAGACGTTTGACAACGTCAACTTCGTCTCCTGCCATGCGTACTACCATCCGGAACTTCAGCCTGATGGCACCCGTGACATGAAGAGCTTCCTTGCCTCGGGCGTCGATATGGACGGTTTCATCAACGATGTCGCCGCCGCCATCGATGCAACCAAGGCCCGGCTGAAGAGCAAGCACGACGTGTTCATCTCGTTCGATGAATGGAATGTCTGGTATCTCAACGAAGAGCCGAGCAAGAATCCGGAAGGCATCGGCAATTGGCCGGTTGCCCCGCGCCTGCTCGAGGATGTGTACAGCGCCGCCGACGCCGTGGTGTTCGGTGATTTGATGATTACCCTGCTCAAGAACGCCGACCGCGTGCACGCCGCCAGCCTGGCCCAGTTGGTCAACGTAATTGCGCCGATTATGACCGAACCGGGCGGCCCGGCGTGGCGTCAGACCACGTTCTATCCGTTCTCGCTGACCGCAAAGCTCGCCAAGGGCGGCACGGTGCTTGAACCGAAACTGGCTTCCGGAACGTATGAAACCGACAAATACGGTGAAGTGCCGACGATCAATTCCGTAGCCGTGCGTGGTGAGGACGGTACGATCAGCGTGTTTGTGGTCAATCGCTCCATGGAAGCGGCCAATGACTTTGCCATCAAGCTGCCGGAAGGATTCGCACTTTCCGCGGTCGAGGCGCAAACCCTGCACGAGGATGATCTGCTGGCAAAAAACACGCTGGAAGACCAGAACCGAGTCGTTCTGCACCCCAACACCACCATCACGTCCGACGCCGATACCGGCACTGTGCGTGTGACCTTGCCGCCGGTCTCCTGGACCGCCGTGCACGTGAAGTGATTCGAGTGACGGTGGCGCATGACAGGGCGCAGTCTCTTATGGTTGCTGTGCCCTGTACAACCACCAAGCAATACCCAAACAATCATCAACATGCCCGGATTGCAGAAAGAGAGGTTCGGATTCGCCACTAATGTAATGTGGCATACCAGTCAAAGGAAGACAATGCCGTCATTCACATCGACTGGAACAATTCGATACCCAACAAAGGAATAAGGAGAAAAGACGGGTATGTAAAAAGCTAGGTTGAAAGCCGGCGGTCAGAAAGTCCCTTGTTCGGATGGCGTGCGTGCGTTTCTTCAACCAGAAAGTTTAACCTCTACGTTCGATCGTCCTGCAGTATTGTCAGAAGGATATTTGCCTAATGGTGCATGGGGTCCAACGGAGGAAAGCTCCTTGGCTGAATTCTGAGGTTGAGGGGTAGATGATTCCGATATGAGGAGGAGATGCTCGACCCGACTGTGACTTACCATAATAAGAACATAATGACGCTGTTGAAGGTGTGTCATGTAATAAGCAGAAATGGATTCGAACAATGGGAAACCGCGTAACTATCAAGGACGTGGCGCGTGAGGCGAACGTCTCCATCAAGACGGTTTCCAATGTGCTGAATGACACTGGCAGTATGAGACCGGATACACGTCGCCGTGTGGAAGAGGTGATGCGTAAGCTTGGATATACCGTCAATATTTCGGCGCGTGCAATGCGATCTGGCGGCACAAAGCTTATTGGACTCAACATCTTCGATTTCTCGCAGCCGTTCGTTCCTTTTTTCACTGACAAGGTCATTGAATACGCAAAAGAACGCCATTACGGTGTAGTCATCAACACATATGGTTCCGACGGTGAAGGGTTGGTTGCCAGCGTTGACGAGTCCTATCGTTTAGGGGCGGAAGGATGGATTCTGTTCGTAATGTCGCCGCTCGCGGATGAAGGGGCCGTTCTGGAGCAGCCATATCCGATTGTAACGACCGGAGACCATCTGGCCTACGGGAAAAGCGATTGGATCACCATGCCCAACATTGAATCCATCTCCACGGTTGTAGGAAGATTTTTGGATGAAGGTGCCCAAACGGTTGCTCTGATGGGTGTTCTTCCTGAACTGGTGGATGAGGCAGTGCTGCGTCGTCAGACGGAAGGGACCCAGGCGTTACGCGCCCAAGGATATGTGAAGGCATTTGAAGAGCGCGGATTATCGGTGAATTGGCGGTATGTGATTCCGGCAGAAAGCATGAATCAGCGTGAAGGTATGCGCGTGACAAAAGCTATGCTAGACAAGCTCCCATGCCCGGATGTTGTAGTGTGTCTCAATGATGCCATTGCTTTAGGCGCAATTCATGAATTGCAACGATGTGGTTTGCATGTACCTGACGATGTACAAGTGGTCGGCTTCGATAACGTGCCGGAAGCCGAGTACTCGGTGCCGGCGCTGACCACCATCGATCCTCATATCGATGATTATGCCAAGCATGCCGTTGACATGCTTATCGACCGCATCGAAGGATACTCAGGCCCGGCCCGTACGTACACCACCGATTTCACATTGGTGGAACGTGCCTCAACTCGACTTGCCCACTAGCATCCAACAAGTTCGCATCGGCTTCGTGAGGAGTGTGTGTCTACTCGAACAATGCGGCGTCAGTCGCTGGGTAGCCAAGTTGGAACGCGGTGTAGGCGTGCTTGGCGGCCAGTGCGGCGAGGATGAGCAGCGTATCGCTCTCGGTGGAAGATTTCGATTCGGTCACGGCCTTGATCTGCGCGCGGGCGCAGTCCATTTCGATGGCGGCGGCGGTCGGTACGGTTTGGCCGCTTGCCTTGTCGGCGATGGTGGTGGGGTTGGCCAGTAGTTGGTCGATGGCATAGACCTTTTGGCGGGGGTCGTTTTGGCCGGAAGAACTGGATTGTGCGCCGGAATCATCAAAATTGCCGTTCGCCAGCGCAACCAACTGCTGCCCGGCGGTCTTATGCATATCGCTCAACGCCAACGTAGCCCCAGCGGTCTGTCCTCGTGCGGCCAAGACCTCGATAGCGAATCCGGCGCGATCCTCGGCCACGGCCATCGCATCCAATACCGATCGATCAACGTTGGCGGACGTGACGCCATCAAGACGCGCCGGCGTCACCTCAGGCGCGGACTGCCCGAATTTATCGGCCAGAAAAGCCAGCCATTGCTTGGTCTGCGCGTCACGTAACGTTCCCTCGGCAAAACGACCCGAACAATACCCGGCAACGTCAATCCAAGCCAGGGGAGCGGCCAGACCGGTGGCATACTGCTCTAATAACGGCGTGCCTTCAGCCGGATGGGTGGCGTAGCCCGCCAACGTCATCGCTTTCTCGCAAGGGGTCATTTGAGCTTCTGCCTCGGCCCGTCCGGCCAGTCGCGGCATCGAACACGCCGAAAGCGAACACAGCATCGCGCTCGCGCATAGTACGGATGCCAAGCGCCGGGTAAACCGTCCTGAAGAGAAGCGTGTCTGCATGGAAACATACACTAATAGCTAACTGTGACTACTCATAGGCCATGCGCCACATAACTTCATAGGAGGTACGGATCGATGGAACTGGACCTGACAGGAATACACAAGCTCGCCGCCGAGCAAGGAATCGACCCCGAAACCCTGGATGAAGCGCTGGCAGAGGCCCTGCGCCTCGCCTACCTCAAGACCCCGCACGCCGCCAAGCACGCGCGCGTGGAGCTTGACGAACGTTCCGGCAACTTCACCGTGTGGGCCGCCGACGAAATTCCGGTCGAACCCACCGAAGACAACCCTTACCCCGTTCCCAAGCTGGGCGAGGAATACGATGACACCCCGCGTGACTTCGGCCGTCTCGCCGCAGCCACCGCACGCCAGGTCATCACCCAGCTGTTCCGCCGCGCCGAAGATGAGAAGGTATTCGGTGCGTTCTCCGGCCAGAAGGGCAAGCTCATCACCGGCATCATCCAGCAGGATGCTTCCGACCCCTCCAACGTGCATGTCGCGATGGGCGATGTCGAAGCCATTCTGCCTCGCCGTGAGCAGGTGCCCGGCGAACGTTACCGCCACGGCGAACGCATCCGCGTGTACGTGGTGAACGTGGCCCGTGGCATCAAGGGCCCGGAAATCGTGGTGTCCCGCTCCCACCCGGAGCTGGTCCGCAAGCTGTTCGAGCGCGAAGTGCCGGAACTGGTCTCCGGTGCCGTGTCCATCATGGCCATCGCTCGTGAGGCCGGCGCCCGCACCAAGATCGCGGTCAAGGCCAACACCGATGGCGTGAACCCGAAGGGCGCGCTGATCGGCCCCGGCGGCGCTCGCGTGCGTGCCGTTATGGAGAACCTTGGCCCGGAGAAGATCGACATCGTCGACTACTCCGACGATCCGGCCAAGTTCGTGGCAGCCGCGCTGTCCCCGGCTGTGGCCACCGGCGTGCAGGTGATCAGCGAGAAGAACAAGACCGCCATCGCCTTCATCCACGACGACCAGCTGTCCTTGGCCATCGGCAAGGAAGGCCAGAACGCACGACTGGCAGCCAAGCTGACCGGCTGGAAGATCGGCATCGAATCCGCCGAGGCCCATGCCAAGAAAGTCGCCGCCGAAAAGGCCGCCCAGGCTGCGGCCGAGGCTGCTGCTCCGGAAGCCGAATAGGCCGCCGGGCTCGAAGGCGAATGATCTTCAGGGCGCATTATTTCCTGATACGAGCCGCGTCAGCAATGGCGCGGCTCGCTGCGTCTACGCTATCCAGCGCTATGAGTATGCTTGATTGGCGTATGTGGGCTGGCGCAGTGTGCGCGAAATCGCCCACACCAGAGACGAGGTAACACGATCATGGTCGCACGATGAGACAGGGTAGGCTTGCCGTCATCACCAACTGACCACGCCCATGCACGCGCGTGGTCACAGAATAGGAGTAATTAGTGGCGAAACCACGCGTATACGAACTGGCTAAGGTTTTGAATGTCGATAGCAAAACCGTGCTTGAGAAGCTTAAGGACATGGGAGAATTCGTCAAGTCCGCTTCTTCTACGATTGAACCGCCGGTAGCCCGGCGTCTGAAGGCAGAGTTCGCCAAGGACAACGCCAAGGGCGATTCCAAGCCCGTGCAGCAGCGCCGCCCGGCCGCACCTTCAGCCCCGGCTTCCACTTCATCTTCCGCACCGACTCCGGCCGCTCCCGCACGTCAGGCATCGCCTGCCTCGGCACATCAGCAGGCTCCGACTCCGGGTGCACCGACACCGCGTCCGCAGGGCGGCGCACGCCCCGGCATGCCGACCCCCGGCCGCCACGGTCAGAACGACAACCGTGAGAATGGTCGCGATAATCGCGAAGGCCGTGAGAACGGTCGTCAGAGTCGCCCGAACGATCGCCGTAACAACGATCGTCGTAACAACCAGGGCCGTCCGAACAATGGCCAGCCGGTTCAGCATCAGAACAACCGCGGCAATGCCGCTTCAAATGCGATTCCGCGCCCGCACGCTCAGGGCCCGCGCCCGGGCAACAACCCGTTCTCCCGCAAGCAGGGTATGCACACCCCGACGCCGGGTGATATTCCGCGTCCGCATCCGATGGCTCGTCCGACTGCTGATAACGGTCGTGGCGGTCGTCCGGGCCGTCCCGGCCAAGGCCAGGGGCAGGGCCGCGGCTTCCGTGGCGGTCGTCCGGGCCAAGGTGGTCAGGGCGGTCCGCGTCCCGGCCAGTGGGGCCACAACCGTCCGGGTCAGGGCGGCGGCTCCCAGGGTGCCGGTCAGGGCGGCGCACGCGGCGGCTTCCGTGGGGGCCAAGGCGGCGGCAATAACTTCCAGGGTGGCGGTGCACCGAGCAACGGTCCCGCACGTGGCGGCGGTCGCGGCGGTCGCGGCGGTGCCGCAGGCGCATTCGGACGTCAGGGCGGCAAGTCCTCAAAGGCCCGTAAGAACCGTCTGGCAAAGCGCCATGAGTATGAGGAGCTGAAAGCACCGACCATCGGCGGCGTTCGCATCCCCAACGGCAACGGCCAGACCATCCGTCTGCGTCAGGGCGCGTCCCTGGCCGATTTGGCGGAGAAGATCAACGTCAACCAGGCCGCGCTGGTCACCGTGCTCTTCCACCTGGGTCAGATGGCTACCGCCACACAGTCCTTGGATGAGGAGACCTTCCAGATTCTGGGCGAAGAGATCGGCTGGAACATCCAGCTCGTCTCCGCAGAAGAGGAAGACAAGGAACTGCTCCAGCAGTTCGACATCAACCTTGACGAGGAAGAACTGCAGGATGACGAGGATCTCAAGCCTCGCCCGCCGGTCGTTACCGTCATGGGCCACGTCGACCACGGTAAGACACGACTGCTGGATACCATCCGCAAGACCAACGTCATCGCACGTGAGGCCGGCGGCATTACCCAGCGCATCGGTGCCTACCAGGTCACCGTGAACCTTGAAGGCGAACCGCGCAAGATCACCTTCCTCGATACCCCTGGCCACGAGGCGTTCACCGCCATGCGTGCCCGTGGTGCCGAGCTCACTGACGTCGCGATCCTCGTGGTCGCCGCCGACGATGGTGTGATGCCCCAGACCGTTGAGGCCATCAACCACGCTCAGGCCGCCAAGGTGCCGATCGTCGTGGCCGTCAACAAGATCGATGTGCCCGGTGCCAACCCGGAGAAGGTCCGCGGCCAGCTCACCGAGTTCGGCTTGGTCCCTGAAGAGTATGGTGGCGACACCATGTTCGTCGACATCTCCGCCAAGCAGAACCTGCACGTCGACAAGCTGCTCGAAGCCGTGCTGCTCACGGCTGACGCTGAGCTGGACCTCCGCGCCAACCCCGACATGGACGCCCGTGGTGCCACCGTCGAAGCCCGACTCGACAAGGGTCGTGGTGCCGTGGCCACTGTGCTGGTTCAGCAGGGTACGCTCCACGTGGGCGATGCCATCGTGGCCGGCACTTCGTACGGCCGCGTGCGTGCCATGCTCGACGAGAACGGTCAGCCGATGGAAGCGGCCGGTCCGTCCACACCTGTTCAGGTGCTGGGCTTGACCTCCGTGCCCACCGCCGGTGACCTCTTCCTGGTCGCCTCCGATGATCGTGCCGCTCGCCAGATTGCCGAGAAGCGTCAGGCCACCGAGCGTGCCGCCCAGCTGGCCAAGCGTCGCAAGGTCGTCTCCCTCGAGGACTTCAAGAAGAAGTTCGCCGAGTCCGAGATCGACATGCTCAATATTGTCATCAAGGGCGATTCGTCCGGTTCTGTCGAGGCGCTCGAGGATTCCTTGATGAAGATCGAGGTATCCGACGAGGTCGGCATCCAGGTCATCCACCGCGGCGTCGGTGCGATCACCCAGAATGATGTCAACCTGGCCACGGTCGACAAGGCCGTTATCATCGGTTTCAACGTGCGTCCGAACCGTCAGGTCGCGGACCTCGCCGAGCGCGAGGGCGTGGAGATCAAGTACTACTCGGTCATCTACCGTGCGATCGAAGACATCGAGGCATCCCTCAAGGGCATGCTCAAGCCGGAATACGAAGAGGTCGTCACCTCTCACTCCGAGATCCGCGAGATCTTCCGCTCCTCCAAGTTCGGCAACATCGCCGGCGTTATGGTGCAGGACGGCGAGGTCAAGCGTGGTACGAAGTGCCGTATCCTGCGCAACGGCGTGGCCACGGTCAACGACCTCGAGATCTCCTCGCTGCGTCGCTTCAAGGACGACGTTCAGTCCGTCAAGGAAGGCTACGAGGCTGGTATCAACCTCGGCACCTTCAACGACATTGAACTCGGCGACATCATCGAGACCTTCGAGATGCGGGAAGTCGAGCGCAAGTAGTCATTGTTAAGCCCCCTCTGACGAGGGGGCTGTCAGCCGCAGACTGACTGGGGGAGAGACATGGTAGTTCCATGATTTTCTCTCCCCCAGCCTCACTGCGTTCGGCAGCCCCTCGTCAGAGGGGGCTCAAGTCTAGAAAAGGAAATTCCTATGGCAGGAACCAACCCGCGCGCCGCACGTATTGCGGCCTTGATTCAGCGTGTCGTCGCCTCCTCCATTGAGCGCGAACTGCATGACAAGCGACTCGCCAGCATCACCGTCACCGAAGTTCGTGTGACCAACGATTTGCAGATCGCCAAGGTCTACTGGACCCAGCTCGGCCACGAAGGCCACGAGGAAGGCGAACGCAAGCGCGCCCAGCAGGCACTCGATCAGGCCAAGGGCCACCTGCGTTCTCTGGTGGGCCACAAGGCTGGCCTGCGCCTGACTCCGCAGCTCCAATTCGTGTTCGATGAAGTGCCCGGCGAGGCTCACGAGATCGAAGATATACTCGCCGTGGCCAAGAAGCGTGATGAAGAACTCGCCCGTGCTCGCGCCACCGCCCAGTACGCCGGCGACGCCGATCCGTACAAGCATGACGACGAGCCCAGCGACGACTTCGAAGACGACTCTGACGAGGAGTAGTGTGCTTCATACAACACCCAGCGGTCTGCTCATCATCGACAAGCCGCAAGGCGTGACCAGCTTCGACGCCGTCGCCGCCGTGCGCGGCGCGTTGCACATCAAGAAGGTCGGTCACGCCGGCACCCTTGACCCCATGGCCACTGGCACGCTGGTCATCGCCTTCGGCCACGCCACACGACTGCTCAACGCCATCGTGGCGCATGACAAAACCTACGAGGCCACCATACGCCTCGGCCTGCGCACCACTACCGACGATGCCGAAGGCGAGGTGCTTGTCGATGGTGAAGCCCGTTCCCGCTGGCAAACGCTATCAGCGCAGCTGACTGAGGGTGGCCAGAGCGGCGAACCAACGGCGTTACCAACTGCCTCATGGCAAGACCTGCTCACACGCACCATCGCCACCAATTTCACCGGCGATATCGAACAAGTCCCCAATACGTTCTCCGCCATCAAAATCAACGGCCAGCGTGCCTACGACTTGGCTCGCGAAGGCAAGGATGTGGAACTCAAACCCCGCCCGGTCACCATCAGCGAATTCACCGTGCTGGATATCCGCAGCGGATTCGTAGCAGGGGAGCAGGCCGCTGAACCATTGCGGGAAGACGCGAACACGGGAGCGATTCCCGCACTTGATGTTGACGTGCGGATCAGCTGTTCATCGGGCACCTATATCCGCGCGCTCGCCCGCGATCTCGGCAAAGAACTTGGCGTCGGCGGATACCTGACCCGTTTGCGCCGTACGCGAGTCGGCCGATTCGCGTTGCCGGACGATGCCAGCGGACTTATCGCTCCTGAGGCGATGCTTGACACGCGAACCCATACCGTCACCGCACATACCGATCAGAAGACGTTCACTAATCGGGAAGGGCAAACCGTCACGCGCAACAAGTGCGTATTGGACACTCCTGAAGGTCTTGCCGGTGACGAGCGCCGCAACTGGCTGCTTGACCATGCCCTTACCATGGAACAGGCCGCTCGAGGTGCGATGCCGGCGCTTGACATCACTCCTGAGGAGGCCAGCGAATTACGCTTCGGCCGCCGTATTGAGCGTACAATCAGCGAGCCCACTGCCGCCATTGTGCCGCAAACGCATGATGTGGCGGCGATTATCGAGCGTGCAAACGCTCATCAGGCCAAGCCGGTCACCGTATTCCCCCTCGCGTAAAGTAGACGCGGTGAAAAGTGCAGCTTGATACAGGCCGCGCACAACAACGTCTATATTGCATGAATAACATCGCACGGATAAAAGGAACAGCACACTGATGGATATCACGCACCTGACCCCTGACGCCGAAGGTTCGATTGAATGGCCCTCGTTCAGTAACGATAAGAAGGCCGTGGTGACATTGGGCGCATTTGATGGCATGCACTTGGGTCATCAGGCGGTGATCAAGCGTGTGGTGGAACTCGCGCACCAGCATGATGCTTTTTCCGTGGTGATTCTGTTTGACCCGCGCCCCGCATTCGTGCACGGCTGGGTCATCTCGCACCATGGCGAAGAGCCCGCGGTTCAGAACGTGGATGCCGAAGCATTGACCAGTGTGGATGATCGACTGCACCGCATGGAACAGTTCGGCGTGGACCATGTGCTGGTGGTGCACTACACGCTGGCCTTCGCAGCTATGTCATACATTTTCTTCCTTGGCCGACTCACCGGCAAGCTGGGTATGCGCACGTTGGTCCTTGGGCAGGATGCCGCCATGGGCAAGGGGCGAGAAGGTGATGTGAAGCATATCGCCAATCTTGCCGCCGCCACCGGTGTATTCGAACTTGACGTGGTCGATGACCGTGGCCCGGGTGAAGTGCGCATTCCGCGCGATTTCAAGCCGGAAGCCCCGAGCGAATGGGGAGAGCCCGTCGACCCGCTGGCCAATGCCACCAAGGCCGAGCGCCGCGCATGGAGCAAGAAGAACCAGGCCAAGGCAATGCGCGCCTGGAGCTCCACCAATGTGCGCTACCTGCTGGCTCATGGCCGAATCCAGGATGCCAACGCCATTCTGGGTGCTCCGCACGCCATCGAAGGCGAAGTGGTACACGGTGAGGAGCGCGGCCGCACCATCGGATTCCCCACCGCCAATCTTGGCTCCGACATTGCAGGCTACATTCCGGTCGACGGCGTCTATGCCGGTTGGCTGGTAGATGGTGAAAACCGTTGGCCCGCCGCCATCTCCATTGGCACCAAACCCACCTTCAGCGAGAAAACAGGGCTCAACGAACGTGTGGTGGAGGCCTACTGCATCACTGAAGAATGGATCGACCTGTACGACCACAAGGTTCGCGTCGAATTCGTCGGCTTCCTGCGCCCGCAGGTCAAGTTTGATGGCCCCGACCAACTCGTCGACGAACTCAAGCGCAACGTCGAGGAGACCAAGCGTCTTACCGCCTGAGGCATATCTCAGGGCTATTTACGCACTCCCAAGGCGTCTAATGCGTCGGACAATGTGTTGGACTCCACCAGCTGAAGTCCCTCGACATGCACCGGCTTGCGCAGTGGCGGAATGACCGCCGTGGTGAAGCCGAGGCGTGCGGCCTCGCGAAGGCGATATTCCATACGCGGTACCGGGCGCACCTGACCGGTCAGGGAAATCTCACCAATGGCGCACGTGGCTCGCGCAATGGGTTTTGACGTGGCGGCGCTCGCCAGTGCCGCCACTATCGCCAAGTCGGAACCGGGCTCCTTGGCCTGGCCCCCGGCAATAGTGGAGATATACAGGTCGTTGGACAGCAGGTTGAGCTTGCTGTGACGGTAGAGCACCGCGACCAGCATGGCGATACGGCTGGGGTCCACGCCATTGACCGCACGACGGGGTGTGGGCAGCACCGACGTGGTGACCAGAGCCTGTACTTCGATAGGCAGACTGCGATGCCCATCCAATGTGAACGTCACGCAGGTGCCTTCCACGGGTGCCGCGTTGGCCGCATCAGGGCCGTCTCCAGACAGGAACAATCCGGCGGGATCGGTGACCTCTTCGATGCCTTCACCGCTCATGTCGAAACAGCCGACTTCATCGGTCGGGCCAAAACGATTCTTCACCGCTCGCAGCATTCTCAGCGCAGTCTCGCTGTCGCCTTCGAATTGGCAGACCACATCGACCAGATGCTCCAATGTGCGCGGGCCTGCAATCGAACCATCCTTGGTCACATGACCAACCAGAAATACTGGAATGTCAAGTGTCTTAGCGGTATCTATCAGCGCGCTTGCCACTTCGCGCACCTGAGTCGAACCGCCGGAAATGCCATCGACCTCCTGCGAGACGATGGTCTGCGCCGAATCCACAATGGCCAAGGCCGGCTTGTTCTGTTCGATCAGCCCCAATACTGTGGACAGGTCGGTGGTGGAGGCCAGTAACAAGTTCGGCTCCACCGCATTGATGCGGGAAGCGCGCAAACGAACCTGCGCCTGTGATTCCTCGCCGGAAATGTACAGCACGGTGTTGGCGTGTGTTGATGATGCGTTGCCCCGCATCGGCACCGTGTTCGATGCGTTGCCCTGCGCCCGGCCCGACTGTTGGGCAGACCGCTGACCTGCCCCTCGGAACGTACTGTCTCCCGCCACAACGCGCGCGATATTGCCGGCCGTCTGCAACAGCAATGTCGACTTGCCGATACCCGGTTCGCCCGCTATCAGCGTTACTGAACCCGGCACCACGCCACCGCCGAGCACACGGTCGAATTCGGAAAACCCGGTACCGAGCCGCTCGACGCTTTCCGTGCCCACTTCGGTAATCGGACGGGCTGCAGATCTGGCGTTGTTGGCAACCGTAACCGACTGCGTGCGTGATGTTCGGCCGGGAGCGGCCGTGCGAGAGCCTGCCGCCGGCCGAGCCTCGTGAAATTCCTCGACCGTGCCCCACTGACCACACTCGGGGCAACGGCCGTACCACTTCGGCCCGTTCCAACCGCATTCGGAACATACATACTGCACACTTGATTTCGCCATGGTCTCACCCTAACCCAAACACCAGCGGACGGTAAATTTTTACCGTTCACAAGAGTTTCACGCGGCTTGCGCACAACGACTAAAATTACGGCCGCCTAGCGTCACGCGGCTGTGAGAGAATCGGGGCATGACTAATAGTGAGAACTCCTCGACCACGCAATCCCATGGCAAGTTGATTGCAGTGGTGGTTGCCGCAGCTGTTGTGATTATCCTGGCAGTGCTTTCGGCCTTTGTGTGGCCGGGTTGGGCCATCCAGAAGAATGATGGCACCTCCACTACCACCCAAAACAGCCAGCAGAAAACCGAATCATCCGAGCCGACCAAGCCGACCATCGACGCCACAGCTTTGCCGGATGATGCCAGTGAGCTGTTGAAGGCCATGCCGGGCAGCGTGCTGAATTACGCGCGTACCAAGGCGGATGCCTCCACGACGTGGAATTCCGCGTCGCCGCTCGAGGAGTACACTCTGACCTACTCCACTGGTGATGCCGCCAAGGATGTCACGCTGGTCGCCGCGCAGTGGTCGTCGGCGGACAATGCCAAGACCCAGTACGATGCGTTGGTCGCTGCGCAGACCGGCGATGAGTCGGCATCCGGCAACGTCAAGGTTTCCGGCAACGTCACGGGCGCGTACGTGGTGAAGGCCGATGCCTCCAACAGCAAGAACGCCGTTGCCATCTGGCAGAACGATACCGTGGTCTTCCAAGCTACCGGCACCAAGGAAGCGGTCGATCGCTTCTACCAGAAGTTCCCGATGTAGCATCTAGTATCGGCTGTCAGCTGCTGCACAAACTTATGAACGTTGGGGCATCCACATTGCTGATGTGGATGCCCCAACTGCGTTCAGGGCATATGCGGACTATCGGCAACATACTGGTTCCCTCTGTCTGGCAACACGTGTATTATGGTGCGAGTTGCAACTTTTACGATTAATCGAAATGGAGGCTTCAGATGGGTTCTGTCATCAAGAAGCGCCGCAAGCGGATGAGCAAGAAGAAGCACCGCAAACTGCTGCGTAAGACCCGCCACCAGCGTAAGTAGTCTTACCTGCAATCAAGGCATTAGAAACCCCGTGATCGTTATGGTCGCGGGGTTTCTCTTTTGCTTGGCTCTTTGCCTTGTTCGGGCAACAGTAAAGCCCGCACCTGCGATGTGCAGATGCGGGCTTGGAAAAGCTTAGTGGTGTGAGACGATCACTTGTTGGCGTTGGTCATCACGCGCGGGCCGTTCGGGTCGCCGACGATGACCTTGTCGACCATGTTGAGGAACAGGCCGTGCTCCACCACGCCGACCGTGTTGATGAGGTCTTCGGCCAGCTCCTGCGGGTGATCGATGCGCTCCAGGTGCAGGTCCACCACGAAGTTGTTCTCGTCGGTGCGCACTTCCTTGCCGTCGGCGTCAAGACGAAGCACCGGCTTGTAGCCGCGGGCCTCGAACTTCTTGATGACTTGGCCGGCACCGAACGGAATGACCTCGACCGGCAGCGGGAACTTGCCGATGGTGTCCACAACCTTGGACTCGTCCACGATCCACACGATCTGGTTGGAGTTGGTGGCCACGATCTTCTCCCACAGCAGAGCAGCGCCGCCGCCCTTGATGCCGTTGAAGTTCTTGTCGACTTCGTCGGCGCCGTCAATGGTCACGTCGATGTGGTCCACGTCGTCGATGTCCACGATCTTGATGCCGTAGCTCTCGGCCTGGGCCTGCGTGCGGCGAGACGTGGTCACGCCAGTGAACTCAAGACCTTCCTCCTGATGACGGCGGCCGAGCTCGTCCACCAGGAACTTCACGGTCGAACCAGTGCCGAGGCCTGCGATCATGCCGTTTTCAACGAGCTTGGCGGCTTCGATGCCGGCCGCCTTCTTCAGCGCATCCTGCTGTGCCTTATCCATGGTTTCTCCTTTGCCATCCTTGCCTCCGCCGCATGGATCAACGGCGTGAAGCCTTATCTCCTATCCTAACGCGAATGAGCGATTTTGTGTCATCGTGTCCGATTGCGGTACATATTCGTGTGTTTGGGTGTCAGTGTCGTACGAATGGTGCGTTGGTGATGGTCAGGTTGCCGTCGCCGTCCACATAGCCTTCGATTTCGATGCTGCCTTTGATCGGCATCGGCTGCCCGTTGAAATACGGGCTCGTTTTCGGCGCGGGGGAGAAGGTCAGCGTACCGGATACCGTCAGCCCACTGGGCTTTGCGGGGGGTACGGGTTGTGTTGATTGTACAGGTTGTGTTGATTGTACAGGTTGTGTTGATTGTACAGGTTGCGTTGATTGTACAGGTTGCGTTGATTGTACAGGTTGCGTTGATTGTGCCGCTAAGGGTGACGAAGACTTGGTCTCCGGCCTTGCGGCATCCGTCTGATCCGTCGCCGCAGCCGGCTTGCGCAAACTTGCCGCATCCGCTTTGCCGTCCAATACCAATTGCACGTCTGGAGGCACATCGGTGCCATGTGCGTATTCGGAGCCCAGCAGCGACTGCCAGCCTTCAATCGGTAGATAGCCGTCGCGCGCACCCGAACGGCAATCGCCCGCATAGGTGCGTGCCAGTTCATCGACCAGCTCATTGCCTTCGTTGCCGGCGTGACCTTTGACCCATCGGAAATCCACCGGGCCAGGGCGTTGTGAGATCTCACGGTCGATCGCCTGAATAAGCTCTTTGTTCTTCACAGGCTTTTTCTGCGAATTTTTCCAGCCGTTCTTCTTCCAGCCTTTGACCCACTTGGTCGAGCAATTGATGGCGTACTGCGAATCCGATTCGATGAGCAATGGCTCAGGGCCCGGGTGCGCTCGCAAAGCTTCCAGCACTGCGCACAGCTCACCAATCTGATTGGTGCCGTTGGTCGCGCCGCCCGCATCATAACCATGGTCGTCGTGCTTATGGCCGGGCTTGCCGCCGGCGTTCTGCTCATGATCGGCCCAGGCCCAGCCCATTGGCCCGTTTGGATTCCCTAATGCGGACCCATCTGTGGATACTGTGATAGTCATGTTCTCCACCCTAACGCAAGCTGTGCAATCTCTTGCTGAAGTGGGGTTGCCCAGTGCGAGGCAAAACAACGTAGTGAAGAGTGTGAATAACATCACACCTATTGACTTTGCTTGAAAAACATGCCATCGCGCGTGAATAGGTGAGCGCTCACAAGAAAAACAAGACATTTCCTCTCTGTGGGTGAGGCCGGCAACAATGGCGCATCCGGTATCTGGAATGAGAATAAGGGACTGTACAAAACCAGTGACGGCAACATCGAAATCCTCAAACCAGAGGCGGACAGCGATGGTTCGACCTCCACGGCCGCATCCAAGGGCACCATGCTTATCGCAGGCAACTCCAAAACCGTGGCACTCGGTCCAGGCGGCATGGCCTTGGCTCCCGGCCTGCCGCTCGGTCTTGGCTGGTTCATCCGACGCCGCTTAGGATTGGATGCCTCCGACATTCTGGACCGTAAGCTCGGCTTGAAGTAACGGCTGGTTCGGACGTGATTGCTGTCACGTCCGGATCATGACGACAGCGCGAAGGTCCTCATCGGTTTACGTCGATGAGGACCTTCGCGCGCATTAGGGGAGTCTGTTGCGGGCTGCGCTACGCGGGTCATGCTGCGCGGGCGTGCTATGCGAACAAACTACGCGAACAAGTCGTTCAGTGCCTCGGCAATCGTCGGATGCGTGAACACCATATCGCGCAACGTGCTGGCCGGCGCGTCAAGATCCATCGCCAACTTGACGATATTGATCACCTCGTGCGACTCGACGGAAAGCAGCATCGCACCCAGAATGCGGCCAGTATTGCGTTCCACAATCGCCTTCATCAGACCATCCGGTCGCCGCATTACCTGGGCCTTCGGCACAGCGGCCACCGGCAATCGCTTGACCACATAATCCAATCCAGCCGCCTTCGCCTCGCGCTCATTCAATCCCACGCGCGAGTAAGGCGTGGCGAGGAATGTGCTTGACGGCACATGCTTGCGGTCCTTCACCGTGTACGGACGGTCGGAACCATTGAGCTGCGACCACACCACGCGATAGTCCTCCAGCGAAATGTACGTGTGCTGTGGGCCGCCGTTCACATCGCCCAGAGCCCAAATGTCGGCTGCTGTGGTGCGCAGAAGCTCGTCGACTTTCACGGCACCGCGTTCGGTGAGCTCCACGCCAGCTGCCTCAAGATGCAGTCCCTCGACGTTCGGCGTACGTCCGGTGGCCACCAGTACCGCGTCGGTGGTCAGGCAGAATCGGGCTTCAGCCGGCTCGGCGAACCGCGGCTCGCCATCGTCTGATGGTTTCGTTTGAACGTGTGACATCGTGGCGTGATCGGTCGGGTTGCTAGTGGGGCTGGTGGTTGTTGTAGTGTCGGTGGCACCGGTGATATCGGTATGAGCGTTCCCGGTGCCGGCGGGGGTGGAATCGCAAGCTTGCGATGCGCCGCGAGTCATACCCTTCACCGCAACGGACAACCTGACGCCGCCGTCAGCAGCAGGCGCGATGGCCTTGGTATCCGCGTTGAACAGGAACTTGACGCCCTGCGCTTCCAACTGTGCGCGAATCGCGGCCGCCACATCCGCATCCTCGCGCGGCAGGAACTCGGCATTGTGCTGCAGCACGGTAACCGCCGTGCCGAAATCGGCAAACATCGAGGCAAACTCAAGTCCAATGAATCCTGAACCGATAATCACCAGTCGCTGCGGCATATCGTCGAGATCCATCAGTCCAGTGCTGGTGTAGACGCCGGGCGTAGTGTGGATACCGGGAATATCCGGAATGCGCGGCGTGGCACCGGTATTGATGAAGATCTTGCTGGCGGTCACGGCGATCGGGCCCTCAGCGGTGGCGATTTCCACGCTATGAGGGCCGGTGAAGTGAGCGCGGCCGGTGATTACGGTGATGTTGTCTTGGTCGGCGAGCTTGTGATAGTTCTTGTCGCGCAGCATCGAAGTGACGCGGCGCTTCTCCTTGATAGCAGCCTCGAACGCTGCTTCGCGGGTTTCGGGAGTACTGTTCGCGCCATCCCGCCGCGCCTGTTCGGCGGACAAAATCAGTGACTTGGACGGCAAGCATCCGATATTGATGCAGGTGCCGCCGTACATGTCGGCGCTTGCCTCGGCGACGACGACCTTGCGGCCGGCTGCACTGAGCTTGGCAGCCAAGGTTTTGCCGCCCTTGCCGAATCCAATGATCAGGGCGTCGGTGGTGATAGTGGGGGAGGTGCTGGGTGTGCTGATGGCATTGGGTGTGCTGATGGACATGGTTACTTCCTTACGTATTCGAGTGATAAGAGTGCGTTGTGCTGATGTGTTGTGTGCCGTGCGGCGTCTGTTTTCTTCTTTGACTGCCGAAGCGTTATCGACTGATGCTGGCTAGGGGAAACGCGCGGGATTATTAGCCTTTGCGCTCGCTGAATATCTGTTCGGTGATGTCGTGGATGGTGGTGTGTTCGAGTTGTTCGAGGCAAGTGCGGTTGAGACCGGCATAGATGTCGTTCATCACTGCGCCCATTGAAGATGACACCAGACAGTCCTCGTGTACGTCGCCCGGTGTCCAGTTCACTTTCACAAAAGTGGTGCCGGTGGCTTCCGCTACCGCGCGCAAAGTGATTTCGGCGGCGGGCCGGGCCAGAGCGTACCCGCCTTCAGCACCCTCTTTAGTGGCGATGAGTCCGGCTGAGGCGAGCGGTCGCATTACTTTGCGCACGCGCGCCGCATTGGTACATATGTTCTCGGCCAGGATCTGACTGGGCAGGTGTGTGGCGCGATGGTCAAGGTAGACCAATGCGTGCACTGCCAGTGAATGGTCGCCGTTCATGAAACGACCTCCTTACCGAGTCGAACTGTAGCTATGATGTGTACAGTTATGATACTGTAATCATATCAGATACAGTTAGTGTGTCAAATCGGGGTTGAAGAGGTGGGTGACTATGTGTATAAGTGAGGTGTCCACATGGTTATCCACAATGAATGTGCGTAAGTGAAGCTAGGACCACATACCTCGAATCGGCTTCCGTTTCCGCACCCACTACCCATATGGTGGTGTCATGAACAGGATGACCGACGGCATCACCAACTATGGAGCTCTGCCAGGCTCTATATACGATCCGCCTCCGGAAGAATCGGAGACAGTTTTTGTTCCGCCCGAATTTGCGGGGGCATTTTCTGCTGACTCGAAATACCCGACTTTTCGCGACTCGCCATCGCCAAACAGTGGTGCACATGATTCTGCGGCGGCACCGACCATGAGCGAAAGCCTTGCCCAGCGCAAACGCGACATGGTCGCACGCTGCACTGAGGAAGCGAAACGGGCGGGCAAGAAGCTGCTTTTCGGCATGACCACTTCCCTCGCTCTGCAATCCGTACCGATTCCCGCCGATTGCGACCTCGACTCGGCCAAGCTGCACACTGTATCCAGCGTTAAGAGCAAGCGGTTTCGTACACGCCATGCACCACTGCAAACGCATATTTGGAAACATGCGGCTAAAGCCGCCAATGTGGAAATGAACCAACACGTGTTTGCGCTGGACCTGTTTCACGTATGGGCTCAACTTGCCCCGTATGTTTCTTTTGAGTCCCTGATTGTGCTCGGGGATGCCGTCATCGCTGCTACGAGCAAACAGCCAGTATTGGCCAAGGATCGTGATGCTGCTGCAATCTATCAGGATCTGGTGAAGTTCGTGGAGCGATTTACCCGATTCAGAGGGCGCCCGTCCTGCGTTCGAGCATTGCCGCTGATATCACCTGGTGCTGATTCGCCCAAAGAATCAGAAGAACGACTCTCTCTGGTAGCGCATGGGATTCCACAGCCGGTTGCGAACTATGTGGTGCCGGATGCGGCTTTTGCATCTGGAGCTCCCATAACGTTGGACTTAGCGTGGCCAGAGTTCAAGGTCGCTGTTGAATATGATGGCGATCATCATCGTACGAGTAAGGCTCAATGGCGCCGTGACCAAGAGAAAAGGGGTGTGCTGGTCGGGCGGAGATGGCTGGTCTTCGTCGCCACGGCGGCAAGTATCGCTAACGAGGACGCTCGTGCTGAATTCGCTTTCAACGTGGCGAGGGCGCTTGCTTCGCGCGGTGCCGTATTCGAGTTTCATGTAGTTGCCATGTCTCTTGAAGAGTTGTCGCAGAGCCTGCTGTGACCATAATGTCCGAAATGGACTGATGTAAAGGCAATATTTGTACGACCTGTTGTTGTGGTGTGTGCTTGATATTGCATGCCGTTCGATTGCGATGCCTCGTAGTGATGGATTTCGTGAATGACTAGTGTTCGATTGTGGAGGGAAATGTGGCAGATTCTAGTGGTGGTTGCAACACCTGAGGTTTGAGCGGCCTTCCATGGTC
>OGJR01000014.1_pt1 | contig 167247 bp, 129 predicted proteins | sample 1572301 | NCBI WGS metagenome assembly OGJR01 (sample SAMEA2582083, study PRJEB24529) | metagenome | biome: Human gut stool | place: China | collected 2011 | reverse complement strand
CGGTGGAGGATTTGAGCGACACCGAGCAGGAAGCCTTTTTCGTGTGGTGCAACTACAAAAGCCGTGATTTGAACGAGGAAGATGCGGACGACCTTGTACGTGATTTCCGGGACGAGTATCAGGGGGAATATGACGATGAAGAAGATTTCGCCTATGAAATCATAGAAGAATGCTACAACCTGCCGGAGTTCGCAAAGACCTATTTCGATTATGAAAAGTTCGCCCGTGACCTGTTTATGTGCGATTACTGGTTTGATGACGGTTTTGTGTTCCGTGCGGCATAAATACCAATCCGTGCGGGGTGTCAAAGCCCTGCCCGCTAAAAACAACCAAGTTTATAACCATTAAAAAATAGAACATCATGCAGTCGCTTAACAAAAACGGGGTAAGCATTACCCAAGCACTGGGAGAAGAAAAGTTCGTGAAATGCTGTTTAGGGGCTTTCAGGGGACAGATTTATTTTCAATATGACTACCGCCATACCGATATGGAATTATTCAGCACGGTAGCTAAAACGCTGGATGAGTGCCGCCGCAGGCGTGACGGGTGGATAGCGAAAAAAGAACGGAGTAATAAATAAGTAAAATTTAGGGATATGAAAACGACAGAAGTAAACAAGGAGCTTATCGGCAGGCGTTGCGAGTGCATTTTTACGGGCTTAATGGTAACGGGAGGTATCGAGGACATCCAAGACGACCAGCATTCCACAGCGGTCAAAGTCTGTTTCGACCACCCGCACCAGTGGGGCGTTTATTCTCGGTAAGATTGGGAGAACAGTTTGTAACTATAGGTAGAAATAAATGAATGTTAAAATGTTCTGTGTTTGCTTTTTAGGGAGGTTAGCATTGTTTGTTTTTGTACCTTTGCAAAAAATATATATAATATGGCTGATATAAATACATTTTTAGAATTTGCAGAATCATTAAAATTAGTTCGTAGAGCTAATCTGGAAAAAGAAGGAAAAACTATCATAGAGAAAATATATACAGATTTATTGCCTAATAATGGAGTTATTAATAAAGTAAATCTTCCTAGAACAACGATTGTTGTAGGAAGAAAAGGAACAGGTAAATCTACTATTTTTTATAAATCTCAAATGGATTTAGATAAAAATGGAGAAAATATAACTGTTTATATTGATACAAAATCACTATATGACAATTCAACTCCAAGTCTCCCAAAAGAATTGGAAAAATCCGAACAATCAAGAGAGCTTATTAAATATCTAATTTATTCAAATCTACTGAAAGAGATTATTGTAAGGACAAAAGAGAAAATAAAAAGACGACTAAATGAGAACAAAATAATTTCTTTTTTTGGAATTAATGAGGAGAAAATAGATTATATTAATCATGAGTTAGAAAATATACAAGACTCTATTGATAAGGTTTTTAAGACTCTGGATGTTTCGTTGACAACAATATATAAGAATAGTTCAGAAAAATCTACTGAAAATAAAATTGCCGCATCGGCTAGTGTTAATATCGAAAATGTAGGTGGAAGTATTGAAGGTTCCACTAAGCAAAACAGTGTGTTAAAAAGAGAATTTGAGAATACTCTAATAACATATTTGGATATTAAGAAGTGCTTTATAGACAATTTGATAAGAATCAGAAATATTATTGATGTTAAAAATGTCTTTATATACTTAGATGATTTCTCAGAAATAGACAAGGAAGCACAAGCTTTATTTATAGACTGGTTTATAGCACCTGTAAACAATTTGTCCGAAGACTTTGTAAAGTTCAAAATTGCCACATATCCCAATCGATTTTATTATGGGAAACTTGATAATGGGAAAATAGATGAAATTTCATTGGATTTTTTTGATGCTTTTTATCATTATGAAAAAGATTTGAATGAAACTGACATTTCCAAAATGGAATATTTAGCTTTGGACTACACAAAGAGGCTTTTGAAAAACAGATTAGATGTTTATTTTCCTGATAATGGCTGGAATGTTTTTTTTGATATGCCAGAAGAAGATTTGTACCATCTTCTTTTTAGAATATCGATGAATATGCCAAGAAAAATAGGATATGTGTTATCTTTTTGTTATGAATCATGCTTGATTCACGGTAAAAAGATAACTACAGCTGCTTTGGAAAATGCAGCATTACGTTATTATACAGATATTATAGAGAAATATTTTATTGTAAATGAATTTGTCTGTAAACCTTTTGATGATAAAATCTCTGAAGAACATCATTATGAAATGATGAGAAAGATTATTGATCGGGAATTGCTAAACCAAAAGGTCATAAAGAGAAGAAAGAATAATTATACCTGTATGTTTGTTGTAAATCAAGAATTCTCTAATCTGCTTTCAAATTTGGAACTGAATGGATTTATTTCGACTTATAATAAGATAAAAGAAAATTCAAACTTTTACACGGTATATTGTATTGATTATGCAAAAAATACCAACTAAAATTTGGAACACCTAAAAACAAAGATGTAAATAATTTCCTACTACAACCTCTTTTTAATTTTAATACTCTTGTTATTGATTTCTTAGATTCAACGCAAGTAATACGTTGTTCAAATGGGCACGAATTCAGATATTCTGAAATTAACCAATTTCGAAAATACAATATGAAATGTCCGATTTGTTTGGAAAGCGATATTATATCTAATTGTAAAGTGATTTTTAAATATACAGAAATAAAGAAACAATTTGAAGAAAAAGAAAGAGAAAAGAAAATACGATTTACGTTTGTTGGCTATTTGATAATGGATCTTTTAAAGAAAATGCAAAAGGCATTACCTTTACAAAAAATAGGAGAAACTTTAGATTATTCAACTACAACCTTACAAGTACATATTAGGATATTAATAGAACAGAACATGATTGCTATAGATAATGAACCTACCCAAACTTTGAAAAAAGAATTTTATGTTATAACTAAAAAAGGAGATGATTTTTTACAACGTATAGAGCGTTTCTTGTCAAAGCAAATAAATACTAGATAGGAAGATAAATAGATTATTCCTTAAAAAATCTCCCATATTGCATAAATTTTGCAGTATGGGGGATTTTTAATGTTAATGGATCACACCACCGGCGGCCTCTCCTCCTCCTTCTTCCTGTTATTCGTCGCCCGTGCCTTCAGCACCATCTTCTGCCGGTCGATGAGCACGTTCACGCGGTCGATGAACGTGGCGTAGACCTCGTCCCCGTTTACCACGGCGAGGGCGTTCACCAATCCTGTCAGCGAGCGGTAGGCGGTGTCCGCCGCCTGGCGGCTTTCTTTCACGATGCCTACCTGTCGGGCGGCTTCTTCTTCCGTGCGTTGTGACACGGCGGCGAGGAACGCTTCTTCGCAAGCGTCCAAATTCGTGAGCCATGCCTCGAAGAAGATGCTTGCCAGCTTGCCGTTGTCAATGGCTTTCAGGTCTTGCAAGAGATTGTGCAGGATGCCACTTTCCTCCGTCTGCGGAAGGGCGGTCGGGTCGCCGTATTTGTCGAACAGCGTCTTGACCTCGGCGGCGGTTTTGCGGACGGTTTCCGTCGGGTGGGCGGTCATGGCTTTGAGGTAGTTGTTGGCTCCCCGCCAGGCGTTGTCGCGGGCGGTGTCCGCTTCGGCGGCGATGGCGGAGGAGGGAACGGTGGCGGAGTCTTTCAGGGCGTTGTCGAAGGTATCAACTGCGCTTTTGAAAGTGGCGATAGAGGTGGTTAATGTAACCGGAGTGGATGCGGCGGGTACACTTATTTCATCGGGAGAGTCACTGTCCGATATCAAGCAGTCGGTCTCAGCCACGACCAGTTTCAGGAATCCGAAATCTTCCTCCACCCGGAGGCGGGCGATATTGAATGATGTAATCTGTTTCATATAGTTTTGGTTTTTAATCGTATGCAACAATGCGCTGCATGGACAAATGTAGGATTTTTCGCTTGACGAGCCAAAAAAGCAGGCGTGAAATGGGTGGAAAGCGCTAAAAATGAAGAAAAAGTGTCGGAAACCGGCTGACTGGTGCTTCATGGGAAGAAGGAGCGCCAGAATCCCAGTCGTTCCTGTTCTTTTCAAAGGGAAAGCACTGTCGACTGCAATCGCCAGTGCTTTTCCTTTGTCCGAAGGGGATTATCCGAGGGGATTTACTTCCTGGTCTCCGTCATTTCCGCCTCCGCCGCCCGGCGTGGTGTCTTCGGCGGTCGCAGGAAGCTCAATCCACTCCAACTGCTCCGTATCTACCAGCGCACGGGTGTAGGCACCGCCGCTGGTCCGGGTACGTTCGGGGATGAACTGCACGCGCACGGCTTGCACTTGTTTCTCGAAATTGAAGTCCTTGACATCCTTCACGCCCTTCGTGTCGAGCACGTAGCGGAAGTAGCCCAGTCCCTTGATATGCACGCTTTTCCCTTGCGACATACGTGTGTGCATCACGCCGGAGATGTCGCCCAGCACGGCTTGCACGTCCGAATTGCTTACTGTGGAGATTTTCGAGAGGTCTTTGGCGATGGTCTCCGTTTCCACCGGTTTCCCTTGTACGACGGTCTGGGGGTAATAGACACCCGTCCGCTTGCTGAATGCTTTTTTCCAGAATGGCATACGCTTGTTGTGTTTTAGATGGTTTGTAAATCGTTGTTTGCACGCCCTCCACAAGGTAGCTACCTCGGCACTGGCTTGGTAGCTACCTTGAGGGTGACTTGGTAGCTACCTTGTGGCAGGCGGGGTAAATGTAGGGAGGATTTGCGGGAATACAACCGATGACGGCGGGGTATTTATCGTATGCGGGGATTATCGGGAGGTAATGGCGGGGTTGTTGAAGGAAATCATTATTTTTGCAACGGTTAAACTTTTCACGCATGGACATCTGGGACAAGAAGAAACGCTCCGCCGTCATGGCGAAAATCAAGGGCAAGGACACGAAGCCGGAATGGATTGTGCGGCGTTACCTCTTTTCGCGCGGTTACCGTTACCGCAAGAACGTGAAGGGGTTGCCGGGTACGCCGGACATCGTGTTGCGCAAGTATGGTATCGTGATTTTCATCCACGGGTGCTTTTGGCATGGGCATGAGGTGGACGGGCATATCCCGCATTCCAACAGCGAGTATTGGCAGAAGAAAATCGGACGCAACAAGCAACGCGACGAACGCGACAAGGCGGAATTGAAGAAGATGGGTTGGCGGGTGATGACCGTATGGGAGTGCCAGTTGAAGCCTGCGGTAAGGCAACAAACTTTGTTGGAGATTGAGTACCACATCAACCATGCGTATTTGGAGAGGTTCAAGCCGAAAAAAGCTAAGCAATATGTGATAGAAAAAGTTGTTTCTAATATTGCAGCCGAAGAAGCGGTGGAATATGAAAAGAGATAAATCTTTTATCGTTAAACATGATTTCTTATTTAATAGTCGTATATTTGTGCAAATAATGAAGAATATGAGAAATATAGTTGATGCAATAATTGAAATTGTAAATGCACCTCAATATAGATTGAAAGAATATGCAGAATCCCATAACAGAGCAAATCAGATGGGAGCAGCATTAGAAGAATATGTTAAAGACCTATTTGCAGGCACTGTCAATGAGACGGATCTGAATAAACGTAATCAAAAAATAAGCGAGTCCTTTTGTTATTTAGGCAATCAAAATAATCCTCCAGATTCTATGTTAAAGAATGGAGGAGTTGCTATTGAAGTAAAGAAAATAGAGTCTCCTAACTCAGCATTAGCTTTAAATAGCAGCTATCCCAAAGCGAAATTGTATTCAGATTGTGAAATGATAAATCGTGCTTGTAGATTCTGTGAACCTTGGGAAGTCAGGGATATGTTGTATGTGGTAGGGGTTTTAAATGGAGAAGTGTTGACTTCTTTAGCTTTTGTTTACGGGGATGAATATTGTGCGGATAAAGAAATTTACGAGCGTATTAAGAAAAAATTAAAGGAAGGTATCTTATCTATTCCCAATGTTGAATTCGCTGACACAAAAGAACTTGGAAGAGTTAATCGGGTGGATCCTTTAGGAATTACTTCTTTGCGCATTAGAGGTATGTGGCAAATAGACAATCCTTTTGTGGTTTTTAATTATTTATATCGCCGTGATAGTGATAAGAAATTTAATTTTTTAGCTATTATAAATGAAAAGAAAGCCGCATCTTTAGATAATTTTTGGATGTTGGAAAAATTGCAACAAGAAAAGAAGGATTTTAGTATTTCAAATGCGCAAATTAAAAATCCCAACAATCCGGCAATATTACAGAGTGTGAAATTAATAACTTATACTATATAATGAATTTGATTAGTCTTTTTTCCGGTGCTGGAGGTTTGGATTTAGGTTTTCATAAAGCAGGTTTCAGGACAGTTACGGCAAATGAGTTTGATGCTAAGATCTGTCCGACTTTCCGCGCAAACTTTCCAAAAGTAAATCTAATAGAAGGAGACATTCGCAACATACCTTCTTCTGAGTTTCCTGATAATGTTATTGGTATAATAGGGGGGCCTCCTTGCCAATCATGGAGTGAAGCTGGCTCGTTAAAAGGGATAGAAGATGCACGAGGGCAACTTTTTTATGAGTATATCCGTATCTTACGGGATAAGCAGCCCCTGTTTTTCGTCGCGGAGAATGTGTCTGGAATGCTTGCCAAACGTCATTCGGAGGCAGTTAGTGGTTTTATGAAATTGTTTGATGAAGCCGGGTATGACGTGAACTTGAAAATGCTTAATGCCAATGACTATGATGTGCCCGAAGACCGTGACCGTGTATTTTATATAGGATTTCGTAAAGATTTGGATATACATGATTTCAAATACCCAACGCCTTTGAAGCATAAGCCTACTTTGCGTGAAAGCATTTGGGATTTGCAAGATTCCGCAATACCCGCGCTGGAGAAGAATAAGACCAATGGAAATGCTTGTAAAGTACCTAATAACGAGTATTTCATAGGAGCATATTCGCCTATATTTATGTCGCGCAACAGGGTACGTTCATGGGATGAACCTGGGTTTACGGTTCAAGCCAGTGGACGTCAATGCCAGTTGCATCCACAAGCACCTAAGATGATAAAGGTCGAAAAAAACCTGCAAAAGTTTGTGGAAGGGAGCGAGCATCTATATCGTAGAATGACTGTACGAGAGGTCGCGCGTGTACAAAGTTTCCCAGATGAGTTTAAATTTATATACGAAGACGTAAACTATGCCTATAAAATGATAGGTAATGCCGTTCCCGTTAATTTGGCTTATCATGTAGCTATGCAAATAAAAAAAACATTAATTGAAAAAGGGGCTGTCCTTGCTTGATGATATGAAAGTCGCATCATTTTTTGCTGGATGTGGCGGATTAGACTTAGGCTTTAGGCAAGCTGGCTATGAAGTTATTTGGGCGAATGAATTTGACGAAGCAATACATAAAACGTATCAATTCAATCACCCAAATACTTTTTTGTGCAAGTCGGACATTCGAACATTAAAAGCTACTGATATACCTGATTGTGATGGATTTATCGGAGGACCTCCTTGTCAATCATGGAGTGAAGGTGGCAGACAATTAGGATTGGAAGACGAAAGAGGAAAATTGTTTTTTGATTATATCCGATTGATAAAAGAAAAACGCCCCAAATTTTTTCTTATAGAGAATGTGCAAGGAATTATTAACGACAAACATTTCAGTACATTTCTATCGTTTCTTTCTACTCTTGAAGATGCAGGTTATGTAGTAAGCTATTCTTTATTGAATGCGGCAGATTACCACATTCCCCAAGACCGTCATCGCGTATTCATTGTTGGTTTCTTGAAAGAGCTGAATTGTACATTTTACTTTCCAAAACCATTTGGAAAACCTTATGTCACACTAAGAAAGGCAATAGGAAACATTACAGAAAATCCTCGGTCATATACCAATGAAAATGTAATTCAGGAATATGGGAAATGGATTAACCATGATATATTCGCAGGCTTGTGGGATGCTAAATTCATGGCACGTAACCGTGTACGTTCATGGAATGAAACTTCATTTACGATACAGGCGAAAGCAAAGAACTGCCCCTTGCATCCACAAGCTCCTAAAATGAAATATGTGTCGCAAAACCAACGCGTCTTTTTACAAGGAGCTGAACATTTATATCGCAGGCTAAGTATTCGGGAATGTGCGAGAATCCAAACTTTTCCAGATAAATTCCGTTTTTTCTATGATAAAGTACAAGAAGGTTATAAAATGGTTGGTAATGCCGTACCACCACGTTTAGCTAAGTTTTTAGCTTTGGCTATAAAGGATTCATTGAATGCCAGCCAAGTAAAAGATACAAAACCTGTCAATGTATTAGTTGCTTATTATAAAGATGATAACCAATTGCGTTTGACTCTGGAAAATCGACTTTATTATGTACGTGCCGGATTGCGCCGTGGTGCTTTACAAATACCGAAAGGCATTGCCTATCCGGTTTATTTATTATTGCATAACCATAACAACAGGTTCTTATTTCGTATCATTCCGGAGTATCCCAAGCTAATGTCAACATCTGACTTGATAGAATTAGGTTTTACGCCTTCAGGCAAAGAATATTTTGCATTTCGATTGGAAAGTACCCAAAACATTAATCTTGCAGGAATGGATTTATCAAAGTTGCAGATTAAAGGGAGAAGCCATAATATTGCCATTCCGTATATTTCCGATATCCAAGAAATTATTATTAAATAGGTTCTTGATTATATAAGAACTTATTTTTTAGTGCTTCCCATTTCTATAGAATACAAGTTTAATCAGAACAATTCCCTTTGAAATAATCACTTATGAGTCTTTTGTAGACAATAGTCCGTTGTACAATTGTCTATACCCTCATATTTTTGTACCACTATGGATATAAATGAAGTTTTTGGAAAGAAAGTGATGGAGAAAAGGTTATCTCTAAAACTTTCACAAGAGACATTAGCCAATATGGTTGATATTGATAGAACTTATTTGCCCGATATTGAAAAAGGCAAAAGGAACGTGTCTCTAAAAATTGCGGACAAAATCGCAAAAGCATTGAATGTTTCACTTAAGGACTTATTATAATTATGCCGGATTTTATCGATACAGAACATTCTGTAGAAAAATTGTTTCCTGTAGGAACAACATTCTTTTTTGAGGGGAAAGAATATAAAGTTTTACTTTGTGGAAAGCCACGTCCTTCGCAAGGTGAATGTAAAACAGATGTTTACATAAAAGGAATAGCTTCAGATGGAGAAGTTAGAGAATTAAAAATATCAGTCAAGCAAAAAAATGCAGATTTCTTAGAAAATAAGATGTCTTTGGGGAGGGCTTGTGAGATTTTGGGCAAAGATGCTTCAGATATTATTTGCCGGTGCTTGCTTTCTATACAAGATCGATTTATTGATGATTGTTTGGTCTATTTTGAAGAAAGAGGCAAAACAGGAGCACGTACGATGAAATTAGGTTGGAAATTTGAGTTGCTTAATAAGTTAAGTGGGGAGAAATCTGGCATTTTAGAACTTACGGAAGAACAAAAAAATGATGTTTTTGCTGGAATTAACTTGCACTAACCGCAGAATATTTATTTTCAATGATTTGCATATTTCAAAAGAAAGCCGTATCTTTAAACCCGAAAGTTAGGCAGACAAACAGCGGTCAAAGTCGGACAGGCTTAACGGTTGAAAATCGTTACTGTTTCGTTACCTATTTGAAATTTTGAAAGCAAAGTAGCTGACATATAAGCGGTTAGAGTTATAGGTTCAAAAACCTGTCTCTCCGCAATAAACATTGATAATCAGTGCTTTATAAGAGATATGCCCAATTTTATACCCCTTAAAAGTAAAATTGGGTATTTGGTTTTCTTGATACTTTGTTTTGTTATTACGAATCACGGATCAACGTAAAATTCTGAGGAATTCATTATTTAAGCATAAATTTTGCATGAAGCTATCCTTACGTATGTGTAGGATTATATATGTGTACGTACAGTCTTATGCGTAGATATGTGATATTTTCATGTCCAAAAAGTGTTTTTTAAAAGATCAAGAACTTTTCAAAAAAGAAGACGACCTTTTTAAAAAAGAACAGGAACTTTTTTAAAAACGTCTTGGTCTTTTTTATTGTTACCAATGCATCGTAAACCGTCATTCTGTGGAGGTACAGACCTTTCATGCGTACTTTTTGCGGGGAAAAAGCCTAAAACACCCTACTTTATATCAAGTCGAAACGATCTATAAGAAAATGGTATGTGGCTGAAAACAAGTAATTTATGTGGAAATATACTTCAAAACATTGTGAGAGTATGAGAGCATGAATGAGAGCAATTTTTTTATCCTTACTACATAAATCGTTAATAATAAACCTGTTATATATGCAGTGAGGGCATGAGGGTATACATGGCTCGAACTTTTCTTTGAAATATGCAAAACGGCTATATTCCATGATATAGGAATATATGCCGTTTTGATAGAGGGGAAATTTTTTATGGTATATAATTCCAATAATCCATATTTGTAATGATTTGAACTATAATTTTACGATCTCCTTCTCGTATTTCGTTGGGAGCATTCTGAGATGCATACGATATTTTTGCGCCCACTCCTTTTGCTTTTAACATTTTATTGGGAACTCCTTGCTTTATAAGTGCATTGACTACAGCGTCTGCACGTTTTTGGGATAGATCCATATTGTATTGTGATGATCCTTTTGCATCAGTACATCCTGTGATGAGATATTTTTTGCTTGTGTCTGTCAGCATAATTTGAGCTATTTCATCAATGATAGTAGCTGCTTTAGGAGTTATTTCTGTTTTATCAAACTCAAAATAGATATTGTTGAATAAATCACATAAAACATTGGGCTGGCTTGGAGTTTCTACAATTTGTTTCATGATTATAGGTTTTTCTATAACTTTTTCTATGATTTTTTCCACATATTGAATTTCCGGTTTGACTTTTAGGGATTTACCACCAATGCGCCACATCAATCGAATGCTTCCTTGCCATGAATTGGCTATATGTTTGTATGGCATGATGAGGTAGTCTCCTTGGAGTCCTATGCCAATGTTGTCATTAAGCCACATATTCACGCCTATTCCCAATGAAATAGGGATAAGATTTTGTTTATCTTTCCCTTCTTTAGTATAATCATTTGATAGATTCCATCCCATCTCCTCACTGTTGAATTCTTCCATCCCCTTATAGTTGATCTTAAAATTCTTGTATATATAGTTGGCTCCCATCCGTAAGAAAGGATCAATATAATTTGAATGGAGATATTCACCTAGACGCCACTGTAAACCGATTCCTGCCATACCTAGCCATCTTGATTCTTTACCGTTACGGACAGGATCGGAACTGTAGTCTAATGTTCCTTGTAAATCTAGATAAAAATGAGAGTTAAGTTCACGAGCAAAATATAGATTTCCTCCAAAAATAAAATCTTTTTTATTAGTACCTACAGTGTAACCGCCTTTATTATTAGTATGGAAATTAATGACATTAAAACGTGTCATTTGAAGTCCGGTTGCGCCTATACCTATTTCCCATGCTTTTTTATTATTATCGGCTGCTCCATTCTTTGCGTTTTGTTGTGCATTTATAGGTAAACCGAAACATAATACTGAGGTAAAGTATAGTATGAGATGAATTTTATGTATATATATATTCTTCATATTTTTATTCTTCATAGATAACTTGTACTTCGGGCAACTCATAAGAGCTGCTATAGTTTTCAATAATAAATGTTTTTTCATCCTTTCCTTTTCGGAGATAACCTTGATAATATCTATAGAAATATGAACTGTAGTCACTGGCAATGTATATGGATGAATTTAAAAATGGTGCGAATACTTTGAACGTTGGAACTTCTGCAGAAGATCTGTTATTAGAACTTGATGCTTCTTGTGAGCCGGCTGTTGAGGTATATCTGAATGTGATATATGCCATTTTAAGTTTGCTGGCTTCTTCTTCAGTATATGCTATCGGTTCTACATAGTCCATTCCATTTTCTTTAACGACACGTGTGGTCGATGACTTGTAAATTCTTGTAAAGTCTATTTTTGAAAAATCCAGTTCACCTTCAGCAGATGAGAAACTGGGTGCTTCTCCATTGGATATTATTTTTAATTTTAATGTTTTTAGCGTAGGTCCCATTTGATAAGGAGCTAATAAACAAACACCATTCCATTGGAAAGTTTCTCCATAATAAGGTTCTCTAGCTTTTACAGTGTAATAAACATCACTTCCATCCCAATATTCAGATTGATTGTTTTTGAATTTTCCGGGATTTTCTTGAATGAACCGATAGGTATAAATATAGTAATAATATCCTCCATTATTTGAACTATAACTTTGGTTTGAATATAGTTTTTTGTCTGGCAAAATACTGTTGGGATTATTTTTGTCAGAGACTCTATATGCGTCTAAATTCCTTGAACCACTATTAGGTAAATAAGAAGGGATATTTTGCCATTGGTCTTCCGGATTAACTTTTCGTTGTATATAGAAATATAGATACTGATAATCGTATAATGGATTTGAATTATCGCGGAGGATCATTCTCATGCGTACTCTATTAGGAACATATGTGTTTTTAGCGGATTCTTGCGGCAACTTTCCGGCTAGGGTTACTTCTTTTACCGTTCCCCAGCGTAAGTTTATGTCTTGTATTTCGGGTAAATCTTCTTTAGGTACAATAAACTCTCCGTTTTCATTGGTAATGTAAGTTTTTTTTGCATTGATACCCGGCATGCCTTTTACTTGAGCTTTTGGTGCGATTTGTCCAGTTTCATCATATACTTTATAGAGTACACCTCCATCAGTTGTGCGTACATATTCACCATATTCTGATTGAGAATATTGTGCAATAACATTAGGTATACCCTTAATGATGGTAACTTCTGTTCCCGGTTTTCCTGGTTCTCCGGGTTTGCCGTCTTTGCCATCTTCTCCGTCTTTGCCATCTTTCCCGTGTAGATAGTCATAAAAATCCTTTAACGTATTTTTTTCACAGTCCCATACTCCACCATTTTTGTGGTCAATAAGTGCGTCTGTTGTACCGCAAAATTTAGCTAAGTCATTTTTCCACAGTTCATGTGCTGACAAACCATTGCTTCCGTTTATTCCGTCTTTACCAGCTAAATAATTGAAAAAATCATATTCTGAAACTTTGTCAGAAGGCCATTTTTGTCCTGGATTTTTAGGATCATTCATATTGCCTGTTTCTACAGTTTCTTTCCATAGTTCATAAGCGGATTTTCCATTGTTACCATTTGTTCCACTGAGGTAAGTGTAAAAATCTGCCATTGTAATTTTATCTTTGGACCATGCTGAATTATTTTTGTCTTTGATTTTATCATTTTTGACGTCATTTACCCATAATTCGTATGCAGATGCTCCGTTAACTCCTTTTTCTCCTTGAGCTTTTATTCTTGTATCAGTAGTACCTATCCACCAATTTCCGTTATTACCTATATGGGGAGATACGCCATCATCTCCTTTTTCTCCTTGAGCTTTTATTCCTGTATCGGTGGTGCCTATCCACCAGTTCCCATTTTTTATCACCGGGGTAAGTCCGTCCGCTCCTTTATCACCTTGTTCTCCTTTGGGACCTTGCACTGCAATCCCAGTATTGGATGTGCCTATCCACCAGTATCCGTCTTTAATGAAAGGGGTTAATCCATCGCTTCCTTTTTCTCCTTGAGCTTTTATTTTTGTATCGGATGTATTGATCCACCAGTTTCCATTAGGACCAATATAAGGGGATGCTCCGTCTTTACCATTTTCTCCTTTTTGACCTTGAGCCGGAAAATTTGTATCACGATTGCCAATATACCAATTACCATTTTCACCAACATGTGGAGTAATACCATTTTCACCATCTTTCCCTTTTAAATATAAAAAGAAATGTTCCATTGTTGTTTGGTCTTTGGGCCAATTTATATTGCCGCCAGCAACAGATTGTTTCCATAATTCATAGGCGGAAAATCCGTCTTTGCCATTAATTCCATCCTTTCCATCTTTGCCGATAGCTTTGATTTTTGTATCTTTATTGCCGATATACCAATTCCCATTTTCGCCAATATGAGGTGATTCTCCGTCTCTTCCGCTAAGAAAATCCCAAAAATCGGCTTCTGTATTTTTTGAAGAAGGCCAAATGAGCGAAGGGTCATGAGGGTTGGTGACATTACCTTGGGTGATCAGGATTTTCCATTGATCGTATGCAGACATTCCATCTTTTCCTTTGTCTCCTTTTTCTCCTTTAATATAAACTAAAAAGTCTGCTAAATCAACTTGGGTGGAAGGCCAGTTTATATGACCGGTTTCAACTTCTTCTTTCCATATCTCGTAAGCGGATTTGCCATTGGTTCCCTGAGGACCTTGGGGTAATTCAAAATCAATACTGCTGCACGAGAAAAAAAATGTGCAAAGTAGCACTGATAATACATAAATTTTGCATTTCTTCTTTGTATACATGACTGTAAATTATTAAAAATGAATTGTTCTTTGTTGTTACATATTGGATAAACTCCGTTCTGCTTTATTGAATATTGTATCGTTGGGGGGCATGCAATTTTATATTTTAGGTTATTCTGCTGTGTGCGATTTACATTATAATAATATTCACATTTTATTTGGGTGCAAAGTTCTATATTTGGTACTAAAAAGAAGTTGCGTATTTAAAAGATTTGTTTGCATATAATCAGTTCTTTCTTTTATATCTGCATAAAAAGGTTTCCTATTTTTCTAAATGTTCGTTTTGGGATAGTTTTAAATGGTAGATGCTTTATATGATTTTACAGAGGGGGATATGTGATAAGTTTTCCATATATTGATGGTGGATTATGATTAGGTTTTATGATATTTGTTATTATAGATGTATAGAAATTCTTAAAATAGATCCATATACCGAGATCAGGAAACAAACTTATTATTAGCTTTAGTGTGTATGATGGAGACAAGTATATTCATAATTTTCAGGATGCGGGATGTTTGTTTAATCGTTTGCAGAAACAGAATATGTTTCAAGAGGAGGTGTATCTCTTGATTCTTCTCCTTTTTTACGTATTTCGTTAGGAGTAGCTCCGATATTTCTTTTACAGTAGGTTGTAAAATGGGAGAAAGTCTTGAAATGATAGTCCAGCATTATTTGTTTGATGGGTAAAGTACTTTTTTTAATTTGAATTCAATTTCATAAGATGTTTGTTTTTGTAACCATTGATATGGTGTATCTCCATGGAAGTTTTTTTTGAATAACTGTGTGAAAACAGTATCATTATATCCACATAAAACAGCTAGTTCTTTGGCTGTTCTGCAAGCTTTGTAATGTGTCATGACGGATACGAAGAATTGAAGGTCGTTAGATAGCGCATCACGGAAAATGGAGGCAATTTCATTCTTCTTATAGCAAATTTTAAATAATGAGAACAATTCATATTCTTTGGCTCGATGTAAGTCGGGAATTTCTGTTCCATTTTTCATGTAATCGACCAGCAAATCTAAGTAGGAACGCATTAACGGATAAATGGGAAGGACTTCTACCGGTTTTACTTCTTCGATGGATATATCTTGCAGATACTCTATTGTTCTGCTATGTAGATAAGGAGCCACAATATTACATGCATGAATGACAAGTTGTACTTCATCCATTGCCTTGATTTTACATTGATGCAGGCTGCTGATGAAGAAAAATTCATTCTGCATTGCCATCAGAGGCATGGATTCTATATGATCTCTGAATAGGCATAATGATCCTTTTAGAACAAAACAAACTTGAAATTCATGGGTTTCGTTCAAGTTTTGGATAATCTCTCCTTTACTTATATGAAGACACCTGAATTGGCTGAATCTGGATAGCGCAAGAGGATCACGGTATAAATTCTTTAGTAAAAATAGCATTTCCATACATTATAAACATTTTAAGATAAAAAAAGTTTTGATACATCTATCCCGGACAAATATAACTTGATATTTAAAATGTTTTAAAGCTATAGGAGGAATATGCAACAAAATCATTGCTAATATGAAATTGAATCTTCTGTTTAAGAAAGAGTTTATCAACATATGAAATTATAAGGTATTTAAGGCCGGATGCTTTGGATGGTAGCTTATAAAGTGGAAGATGTTTACTGATTTTTTTTATGAGTGAATGTAAATAAGTGATTTGGAATGGAGATAAATCTAAGGATCTTTTTCTTATTGCAATGAACAATAAGGAAATTACAAATAAAAATCCGAATATAAGGCCGCTCATGTGATACTGATTACTAAGTATCGATTATATAAGTATTCCCCATCTTCGGGAGTATGGTTCAAAGTACAAAGCAACCATTGGCATAATGGATTATTTGTGTCGTGGGAACAATAGAAGTAAATAAGGAATGACGGACTACCTATAAGTAGGGTAAGTACTGTCAGAATCTCTATTGTTCTATGATGAAGTGTCTTGTTCACAGGCATTTCATGATGTGTCAATTTAATCATGCTTGCTTTTTTTTACAAAATTGGTTATAGAAATACATACTGATAATACCTATTAATGGTGATAATTTTCGGCTTTATACCTAAAAATAAGTACTCGTGTATTTTATGATGTATATGATTATCAGTAATAAAACCCCAATTTTTAGGTATTGTGTACTCTTGGTGGCAAGGGTAACTTTGCAACAAATTTGAAAACATAAAATAATAACTATTAATCAATAAAACTAAAGTATTATGAAATTGAAAAACTTTTTAGCGATGATGGCTATTGCATTGTGTGCAGTAGCATGTAGTGACAATGATGATAAAAAGGAAGATACCGTGATTCCGGCTCAGGAGGTTGCTGGTATTTACAATGGAACATTATCACTCTCAGTATCAGGAAATGATCAAGGAACGTCAGACAGTCAGGTGAAAATTACTGCGGAAGAAGGGGGAACTGTTCAAGTTCTTCTAGTTGGCGGTGCTGGTGAAGGAATGATGTCATTGCCGGATATTGCTATACCTGGAATTAAAGTGCATACCTCCGATAATGTCACTTATATTTTGCCGGAAAGTGCTGTTGATGTAACTGTTGGTTCTGTAAAATATACAGGAAGTTTACAAGGAACGATTAAGGATGAAAAGGCTGATCTGATCTTTACACTAAAGCCGGGAGCCATGCCTATGGCTATTACTGCGACTTTTGTAGGCACTAAATAGCATGAAAAGATATCTCTCTATTATAACCATACTGGGAATGATGCTTTTGCCATTCTCGGCATGTGATGGTATTTTGGAAGGAATATATGATAGTCCTGCTGCTTCGGATAGTAATGAATTGGGTTTTATAAGAACAGACCCTTCTACCCATTCGGGTACTATTTATATTGATGCTACTGATTATAGACGTTGGACTTTTATCGATTTCCATACACAAAAAGTAGATTCTGTAAATGTGACGGATTCTGAACAGAAAGAACCGGAGGAATGGGATATTGCTGTTCATCGTTATGATGTTAAAACCAATGCTGGAGCAGTATTGGAAACCGGTTTCACAGGTTTTTCCGCTTTACGGAATGCGGATGCGATGCCCGAAGGAGCCTATGTGGAGGATGTTTGGACTACCGCTAAGATAGCCATTGATATGTCAGGTATGATGGATGGTAATATTGTTTATATGGAATCCTATTATAATGAAGAACTATCCAAATGGTTGAATGTTGATAAAAGTAATATGCCACCTACCTATACTCTTTCAAACAAGGTTTATATGGTAAAGCTGAAAGATGGAACTTATGCGGCTGTTCGTCTCACAAATTATATGAATGCTAGTGGTGTAAAAGGCTTCATGACTATTGATTATATTTATCCGTTTGAATTGTAAACCGACATACGATATGCATAGACTACTCAGAAACGTGTGCTTGATACTGTGTTGGCTGATGGCGGTATCAGTATCAGCACAACGAATTATTTCGGGAACTGTATTTGATGAAAATAAAGAACCTCTGACGGGAGCAACAGTTTCCGTAAAAGAAAAAGTAACTTTGGGAACCACTACGGATACACAGGGAAAATACATGTTGAAATTACCCGATAATAGAGAATATACTCTACAGGTTTCATACATGGGGTATATCTCGCAGACTCATAAAGTGTCTGTCAGTAAAACAGGTAAAGTTGATTTTATACTGAAAGAAGATGCTGTAAATATGGAAACTGTAGTTGTAACGGGAACCCGTACTCCGAAACTCCTGAAAGATGTTCCCATTGTAACTCGTGTCATTACTGCCGATGAAATAAAAAAAGTAGATGCTACCCATATTGGAGATTTACTTCAGGCAGAACTGCCGGGAATTGAATTCTCTTATTCCATGGACCAGCAAGTTTCTCTCAATATGCAAGGATTTGGTGGAAATGCTGTACTTTTTCTGGTTGATGGTGAGCGTCTGGCAGGTGAGACTTTGGATAATATAGACTACAACCGATTGAATATGAGCAATGTGGAGCGTATTGAAATTGTAAAAGGTGCGGCTTCTTCACTCTATGGTTCGAATGCGGTAGGAGGAGTGGTAAACATCATAAGTAAAGTGCCTGCGGAGCCTTGGACTGTGAATCTCAATGGACGTTACGGGGCTTATAATGAGCAGCGTTATGGAGGAACAATAGGTTTCAATGTTGGAAAATTCAATAGTGTGACTAATGTACAGCATACCCAAGTAGATGAAAAAGATTTGGCAGATGGAAAAACAAATGAGGAAACGGAGGATTGGGCATTTAAAAAGGTGTATGGTGATAAAACTTGGAATTTCAAAGAACGTTTGGTCTATACTGCTAATGACCATCTGAAACTGACGGCACGTGCCGGATATTTTTTTCGTGAACGTGAGAAGTCACAGACTAGTAAAGACCGTTATCGCGACTTCAGTGGTGGGGTGAAAGGAAATTATGTATTGGATAAAGATAAGGATCTGGAAATAGCTTATTCTTTCGACCAGTATGATAAGAGCGACTACTTGCCGCAAGACGCTAATGATGTACGTGATTATAGTAATGTACAACATTCGGTTCATACTTTTTATAATCATACTTTTGTCGGTAAGCATATTCTCACCGTGGGTGGTGATTATATGCGTGATTATTTAATGTCCTATCAGTTTGCCAATAATGGAAGTAAACATCAGTATACAGTGGACGGCTTTGCACAGTTTGACTGGAACCCGACGAAATATTTCAATGTCATCACAGGATTACGTTTTGATTATTATTCAGATTCCGATATTAATCATTTCTCTCCCAAATTAGGACTGATGTATAAAATAGGAAACTGTTCATTGAGAGGTTCCTATGCCGGTGGTTTCCGAGCTCCTACTTTGAAAGAAATGTATATGAATTTTGATATGGCAAGTATTTTTATGATTTATGGTAATCCTGACTTGAAGCCTGAAACCAGCCATAATTTTTCTCTTTCGGCAGAATATATGAAAGGTCGTTATAATTTGACGGTGACAGGTTTCTATAATGTAGTTGATAATCGTATCACTACGGCGTGGAGTGAGGCGTTGAAAGGGCAGGTATATACCAATATATCAAATATCGGGATATCCGGTGCCGAGGCAAATGCTTCCGTCAAATATCCTTGTGGACTGTCGGCACGTTTATCTTACGCCTATACACACGAGAATATAAAGAAAGGGCAACCTGTCATTTCAAGTACTCGCCCGCATACGGCTACTGTCCGTCTTGAGTATGACAAGCATTGGAAGAACTATGCGTTTAATGTTGCTTTGAACGGACGCTTTCTGTCCAAGGTGAATACGGAGGAATATACTTCGAACACTTCTTATGAAGAAACTGAGAAAGTGACTTATCCGGCGTATACAATGTGGAAGCTTACGTTGTCTCAGAAAGTATGGAAAGGTGTTGATATGACTTTGGCGGTAGACAACCTGTTTAATTATGTCCCTTTCCGTTATTATAATAATTCGCCTGCTACTAAAGGAACAACTTTTTCAGCCGGTTTGTCATTGGATATAGAACAATTGTTCAAATGAAATTTGGCTGCTAATACTAAATAAACTATGTGATTTAAATAAAGATATGAAGAAGAAACAATTATTGATTGGCGGAGGGATAGCAGTCATCTTGCTGCTTTTGTTTGGTGTATGGAATCTTTGGTTCAGTGCAACTAAAGTGGCTTTCATCAACTATCAGGTAATCAGTTTAGGGCAGATATCTAAAGCTAATGACAATTCATTTATTAAAATCAGTGAACTGAGCACAGATGATCTGAACCGATTGGCCGGTTATGATATGGTATTTATCAATGCCATGGGATTAAGGATTACTGAAGAGCAACGTGCGCAAATACAAAAGGCAGCCGATGGTGGTCTGCCGGTATTGACTACTGCCGCTACCAATCCTGCAAACAAGATTATTTCATTGGATTCCATCCAAGCGGATACATTGAAACATTATCTGTCTAATGGAGGACGTCGTAACTATCGCAGTATGCTGAATTATGTGCGTGTGCATATTGATAAAAAACTATTCTCTGTGTCTGAACCGGAAGCCGTAATGAAACGTGCCGATGATGTGCTTTATCACATGGATCCAAAGAAACCCGAAGACGAAGAGTTGGGTTTCAATACGGTAGCCGGATACAATACTTTTCTGCAACATAACGGCTTGTGGAAAGAGAATGCTCCGCGTATTATTGTGACCGGTCCGATGGGTGAACCTTCCGGGCTTATTGCTAAATTGGAGGAAACTGGCAATATGGTTTATCCTATACGTTCCATGCGTTCTTTTATTCAGAACCATGGAATTGATTCTGTCCGTCCGTCTGCTATTATCAATATGGCGCATGGACGTATGGGTGAACCTATTGTAGATTATCTGGCGAAACAGAATATACCGCTTTTCTCTCCATTGAATGTAAATCGCTTGGTAGAGGAGTGGGAGAGGGACAAGATGGGGATGAATGGCGGCTTTATGTCACAAAGTATTGTTACTCCCGAGATAGATGGAGCTATCCGTCCGTTCGCTCTTTTTGGACATTATAAGGATGAGGAGGGTTTGCAACACGCTTATGCTATTCCAGAACGCTTGGAAACTTTTGTAGAAACAGTTAATAACTATATTGCTCTGCAGCGTAAACCCAATAGTGAGAAACGCGTTGCTATTTATTATTATAAAGGTCCTGGTCAGAATGCACTGACTGCGGGTGGTATGGAAGTGGTTCCTTCACTTTATAACTTGTTGCAGCGTATGAAACGCGAGGGCTACAAGGTGGACGGTTTGCCTACCTCTTCGAAAGAATTGGAACAGATGATACAATCTCAAGGAGCCGTATTTGGTTCGTATGCCGAAGGAGCTTTTGATCGGTTTATGGAAACCGGCAAGCCCGAACTCATAACAAAAGAACAATATGAGGGTTGGATAAAGAAATCCATTCGTCCTGAAATGTATGCCGAAGTAATAGCTGCCAATGGTGAATTTCCCGGAGCATATATGACTACTTCCGACGGCCGTTTAGGAGTAGCTCGTTTGCAATTTGGAAATGTGGTGCTCTTGCCACAGAATGCGGCCGGTAGTGGGGATAATGCATTTAAAGTAGTACATGGAACCAATGCAGCTCCTCCACATACTTATATTGCTTCTTATCTGTGGACACAATTCGGATTTAAAGCTGATGCGTTGATTCATTTCGGTACTCATGGCAGTTTAGAGTTCACTCCGCGCAAACAAGTTGCTTTGTGCAGCAATGACTGGTCCGACCGTCTGGTAGGTGCATTACCTCATTTTTATATTTATTCCATCGGCAATGTAGGTGAAGGGATGATTGCTAAGCGTCGTTCGTATGCGGGATTGCAATCTTATCTTACTCCACCTTTTATGGAAAGTAGTGTCCGCACCATTTATCGTGAACTGACTGAGACTGTCAAAACATACAATAATTTACTTCCGGCCGATGGGCAGGCTGTACTGTCTACCGGAAATAAAGAGGCTTTGAACCGTGCTTCATTGGCGGTAAAGAAACTCACGGTGAAACTGGGCATCCATCGTGAATTGGAATTGGATAGTCTTCTTACTGTTCCTTATGCCGAGGAAGATATTCAGCGTATAGAAAATTTTGCAGAGGAACTGGCAAATGAGAAGATTACAGGTCAGCTGTATACGATGGGGATTCCTTATGAACCCATTCGTATTACTTCCAGTGTGTATGCTATGGCTACCGAGCCGATAGCCTATAGTCTGTTGGCATTAGATAAACTACGTAATCGTGCGGACGGACAGGTAGAGAAACATCGCACTCTTTTTACTCAGCGTTATTTAGAACCTGCACGTGATTTGGTCACTCGTCTGTTGGCTGATCCATCGTTGGCTTCTGATGAATTGATTTGCCGTATTACTGGCATTACTTCCGATGAACTTGCTAAAGCACATGAAATCAATAAATCCCGTAATACTCCTCAAGGCATGATGGCCATGATGATGGCATTAGCTGAAGAAGCTCCGGCTGAGGCTAAAACACATGCTGATATGAGCAGTGGAATAATGCAGGCTGACCAAAGCGGATGTTCGAAAAGGAATAGCATATCCGGGTCTATGAAAGAGAAAATGAAGGAAATAGCGAAAGGTATGAATCCTGAGAAAGCTATGGAACTTGCAAAAAAAATGGGTGCAAGCCCTGAAGCTTTAAAGAAAATGGAAACAGGAATGTACAAGAGCCGTGCTGTAGGTATGAATACACTGGCCAAAGATACGGTTACAATGAAAACAACTTCTCGAGGAAAACGTGAAAAAGCGGATAGTGATAAATTCGGAGGCATGGAAGCGATGATGAAAGCTATGATGTCCAAGAAAAAAGAATATTCTAAAGAGGAGATGAATTTTGCTTTGGCTGTCGTGGAAGTAGAACGTACCTTGAAGAATGTGGGCAATTATAAGAGTGCTCTTTTGGAAAGTCCGGAAAGAGAATTGACCTCTATGGTGAATGCGTTGAACGGAGGATATACGCAGCCTTCACCGGGTGGTGATCCCATCGCCAATCCTAATACATTACCTACAGGACGAAATCTTTTCGCTATCAATGCTGAAGAAACTCCGTCGGAATCTGCATGGGAAAAAGGAAAACAATTGGCTGATAACACTATCGAAATGTATCGCCGTCGTCATAATGACTCTGTTCCTCGTAAAGTAAGTTATACATTATGGAGTGGAGAATTTATAGAAACCGGCGGTGCTACTATTGCACAGGTGCTTTATATGCTGGGTGTAGAGCCTGTTCGTGATACGTTTGGGCGTGTGACGGATCTTCGTCTGATTCCTTCTGCTGAATTAGGCCGTCCTCGTATTGATGTGGTAGTGCAGACTAGCGGGCAGCTGCGAGACATTGCCGCTTCACGTCTGTTTCTTATTAATCGTGCCGTAGAGATGGCTGCCAATGCTAGAGAAGATCAATTTGAAAATCAAGTAGCAGCAGGTGTTGTGGAAGCTGAACGTGTATTAATAGAAAAAGGTCTGACTCCAAAAGAGGCCCGTGAAATGTCTACTTTCCGTGTGTTCGGAGGAGTGAATGGTAATTATGGTACGGGTATACAAAGTATGGTGCAATCTGGTGACCGTTGGGAAAGTGAAAAGGAAATCGCCGATGTTTATTTGAATAATATGGGTGCTTTTTATGGTAGTGAAAAGAATTGGGAAACTGTTCGCCAATTTGCTTTGGAAGCTGCTTTGACACGTACGGATGCGGTTATTCAGCCACGTCAAAGCAATACATGGGGTGCATTAAGTCTGGATCATGTGTATGAGTTTATGGGAGGTATGAATCTTGCTGTCCGTAATGTGACCGGTAAAGATCCTGATGCGTATCTGAGCGACTATCGTAACCGTAACAATGCCCGTATGCAAGAGGTGAAAGAAGCTATTGGTATAGAGAGCCGTACCACAATATTCAATCCTGCTTATATTAAGGAAAAAATGAAAGGGGAGGCCGGCGCAGCTAATACTTTTGCTGAGATTGTGCAAAATACGTATGGTTGGAATGTCATGAAACCTCAGGCTGTTGATAAGGAAATGTGGAATGAGATATATGATGTGTATGTAAAGGATAAATTTAACTTGGGAGTGCAGGATTATTTTGAAAAGCAGAACCCTGCCGCTTTGGAAGAAATGACTGCGGTAATGATGGAAACTATCCGTAAAGGAATGTGGCAGGCTAGCGGGCAACAGATAGCGGATATTGCCAAACTACATACCGATTTGGTGAATAAATATAAACCGTCTTGTTCTGGTTTTGTTTGTGATAATGCTAAATTACGTCAGTTCATAGCTTCTAAAACGGATGCACAGACTGCATCCCGATATAAGGAAAACATCAGTCAGATACGTGAAGTTGCTGCTTCAAAAGAGCAAAAGGGTATGGTGATGAAAAAAGAAGAGATGAATACAGTCGGTACGGAACAACAGACGAATACGGTAAGCAATACTGTTGTTTGCGTTGTAGTGGTGGCTGCAGTTCTTGTTTTAATTGTATTGGTGCGTTGTCGCCGTAAAAAAATGCAGGAATAACAGGCTATGGAAACAGTTGTAGTTGTTCTTATGATATTGGTCTGTTTCAATTTTATGATGAAACAGACATTCCGTAAACGAGGATCGGTTGCAGCAATAGCTGTTGTAGCCACCCTCTTTGTGGGACTGATGTGGCCATATGCTATTCAGCAGTCTAAGACACAGATTGCTGATTGGCTGGCAAATGTCCAATTGATGCTTGACACTTCGGTGGTGCTTACAGTGGAAGTTGCCTTACAGATGGCTTTTTGTATGTTGGCTGTTCATGTGCTTACTACAGGGCCTGTTAAGAAACGTACTCTTTTGGCTTACCGTGCTTTACGTTGGTTTCCGGGGATTTTGATATTTCCTGTCTTGTTTAGCGGATTAGTATATCTTATCTTCTCTTTTCCGGGTGTTTCCTTTTCTCTTGTCGCATGGAGTATGGCGGCAGGTGTATTGATATTGATTTCTGCAGGCACATTGTTTCTTCGTTATCTTTTGCCGGAAAAGGAATTACGGTTGGAGCTATTGTTCCTCACTAATGCATTGACCGCCATATTGGGAATTATTGCTACTGTAAATGGTCGTACCGCCGTAACAGGTGTAAGCGAGGTGGATTGGGGGGCATTGACCGGCTTGATAATTATGCTGGCAGGTGGAGGACTCATTGGATTGGTTATATATAAATATAGACGAATAAAAACAAACATTTAAAACTTACTGACATTATGAATCTTATATCAGACATTCTGTTTTGGATTTCGAACGGACTTTTAGTCCCTGTTGTTGTATTGCTTATTATTCTTTTCATCCGTTCGCTATTATTGATAGGCAGTTTTTTCGGGCAGTATCTGGCTATTCGGCGTACGGATGCGTTGTTGCGTCAACAGCTTGATACATTGACTATAGATACTTTGTCCGAATTGGAAGGCAAACTTCCTGTGAAATCGAACTCGTTGGTCATTGCGTATATCCGTCGGGTGTTGGAGTCAAAAGACCGTCCGGCACATGTGCAGCGCCTGTTGGCTGATTTTGAAATTACTGCTGATAAGGATTTGGCTATTTCAAAAACATTGACCAAGATGGGACCGATGCTTGGATTGATGGGTACATTGATTCCAATGGGACCTGCTTTGGTGGGACTTTCTACTGGTGATATCGCTTCTATGGCGTATAATATGCAGGTCGCTTTTGCTACGACTGTAGTTGGTCTGTTTTCTAGTGCTATCGGTTTCATAACCCAGCAGGTGAAGCAACGCTGGTATTTACAGGATATGACCAATCTGGAATTCCTTTCTGAATTGCTCACTGAAAAACGTACAGCTTGAGATGAAACGTAATTTATTAAGAAAAGAGGAGGATAGTGACCCGATGAGCGTGGTCAGCAATCTGTTTGATGTGGCGATGGTGTTTGCTGTAGCGTTAATGGTGGCCTTGGTTACCCGTTATAATATGACTGAAATGTTTAGTCAGGAAGATTTTACGATGGTGAAGAATCCGGGTAAGGAAAACATGGAAATCATAACCAAGGAAGGGCAGAAGATTAACCGTTATACCCCTTCTGAGGATCAGGATGTCAAAAGCGGCAAGAAAGGAAAAAAGGTGGGTATTGCCTATGAATTGGATAATGGAGAAATCATTTATGTACCCGAAGAATAAACTTGTATAAAGGAAAGGGAGGATAAAGTTAAAACTAGAACTTGCCATTTTATATAGCCGAACAGAATTTATTTGAGAAATATAGGGCAAATAAAGTAACTTGACTTCGTGAGCCAAGTAAGTTAAGTGAAAGTGTCAAGTAAGTTAAGTTACTTGCCCAATGCACTTAAGTTACTTTTGAAGCTATCGGGGATTCATCCATCCTATTTCCCACAAGTTAATTCTGTTCGGCTTTTAGTTTGAAGTACCTTTATTACATACATATGTGTGGTCCGATATATATATGTATGTAATAAAGGTATTTTCCCTTTTTCTAGTATCGGTTGATAACTTTTTTTGCTTTGTTTACGGCAGTGGTAGGAGAAATCTTATCCATGCTTGATTCATCAAACATTTTCAAGGTTTTGTCTATATTCTTAATAGCTCCTTTATTGCCTTTTTCTTCAAATTCTTCTTTCAGAATGCGTACTTTCTCAAAAAATTGTATTCCTTCTGTCAGGCGTTCCAACCGGATGGATGAACGGGCGCCCGGATAAATCATATACGTGTCTCCGGCAGCCCAAGCTGTGAAACGGCTGTCTTGTAGGGGATTTTTCACCCAGCTGTTTAAAGCCCAACGAAGATATCCGTCCAGATTTTCTTTCGCACTATGCCATGCCAGCCATTCAGCTTCGGCAGGTTCGCTGAAAGTGAAAGTGTTGGGGCGGGGCTCTGTGCAGCAGGTATAATAAGTAGTTACTTTGCCTGCCTTCCGGCGCGCTTCAATCTCTTCGGGAGTAAATTTCTCGGCAATGGTGATACAATAATCATTCAGATCATCCAATAGTTCTTTGTGATAAGTTCCTGCCAAAGAAACTTTAAAGTCTTTATCAGCCTTACGGATCACTTTCAGTGTTTCCTGCATGTCCTTCATCGGGCGTTCGTCCATCGCAATGTGAGTGATATCAAACCAGCCTTTTGCTTTCAGATGCTTTGAGAAATCTTGCAGCATATTCATCCAAAATTCTTCATAAGCAACTTCACCCGGTTTGGCGTCCAGAAATTTAAAAGAGTTGCTGGCCTGATCAAAATATTGGAAAGAAAGACGCCAGGGAACCATAGAATAGCAACTGATTTGTTTTTTGACACCAAGATCCATCATAAATTCCACCCACTTGTCGAATACGGTATAGTCAAAATACCAGGTTCCATCCGCTTTTTTCAACCAAGTGACCATGCTTTCAAAAGCGTCATAGGTCTGTCCGTTCCAAGGCTTGTGCATAATGGAGGCTGTGATTACCTTACCACCTGCATCGGCATACAGTTTCATCAATGGGCGCATCAAATCGAAATGTTTTTTGCTGAACGGTTCCACATTGTAGTAACGGGATACTGCATAAGGGTTCTGCCATAAATCCAGATGGAAAGCCCATTCGGAAGGAGGAGGCAGAGTACGGTTCTTCACTTGGAGGTTCAGTTTTAATTCAGACAAGGTGGTACCGTCGGCTTTCACTGTGACGGTTCCTGTGTATTTCCCGGCTTTAGTGCCCTGAGGGATGTTTACGCTGATCCATCCCCCTTGGGTGGAGTTGGCGGGAAGGGTTAGAGTAGGAGTGATATGGTCTATTACATCTGCTACTAAAGTTGAGTCAAAATCAGCACTGTTTCGATAGCCACATGCGCCCAAACCGTCTTTGTTCAGTTCATCGGTTATAACGTAACGGACAAAGCCTGTTCGGATATTCTCTTTACTGATGGTTGCACTGCCTGAGGTTAAATCGCTGACCATGAAAGTCAAGTCATTTAGCGCTTTGGGAGTCCATACTACCAGTTGGGCTGAAATTTTCTCACCTTTCCATGCAGTAAGATTCATACTTTTCTGCGCACTATGGATGGGAGCCGGTTCCTCTTTCTTATAGCGGATGTCTGTGCTTCCCCAGCTGATTTGTGGAGCTGTAACTTTCGCCCATAAAGCGGGGTTGGTGGCAATAGGATTGGCTGCTTCCTGATAATATTCGGAAGTTTGGGCGTTCATACATACTGTTGACAACAGGAGAGCGCCTAGAAATAGGAGTTTTTTCATAGGTTATATAATAGTTAGTTGAAGTTACAAAGGTAACTCAGGGAGAGTTAATTTCCAAATAGGAACGGTGGAGTTTGCATAATTGCATAGGAATATTTATTTTTGACGAGTTATAATAATAAGGAAGATAGAGATGAAAAGAATGGTAAATGTGCTTTTTGCTGGTGTACTGGCTATGACTGTACTGTCCTGTGGCGAAGAGAAAAAAGGATATACTCTGAATGGAGAAATATCGGATGTTAAAGATGGAATGGTGTATCTGAAAAAATATCAGGATAAATCGTTCATAGCTGTGGATTCGGCTGTGATTACTGACGGTACTTTCAAATTTGAAGGTGTTTGTACTGAGCCATTGGCTTATGGGCTGACTACGTTCAGGGATAGCAAACGTCCGTTGGTATTCTTTTTAGATAACGAAAAGATGCAGTTGAAGATGAATGAATCAGAAAAGATATTGACTGTGACAGGTTCTGCCATTAATGATCTGTATGCACAAAATGCTCCTTTGACTCGTCAGGATGGATATAGCATAGATAGTCTGGTTGCTGTTCATCCGGCATCTGCTGTTACCCCTTATTTCATAGTGAAGGACTTCGCTTATAAGTTGAATTTGGAAGAAATGAAGGCATTGCGTGCCAAGTTGGATTCCTCGCTGGATGGAACCATGTACGTCAATCAAATAGATGACTTTATCAAGCGGATGGAAAATATTCAGGTGGGAGCTGTGGCTCCGGATTTCACATTGCCCGATGTAGACGGTAATCCTGTCACATTATCCGGTTTGAGAGGAAAATATGTACTGATTGATTTTTGGGCTTCCTGGTGTCCTGATTGTCGCAAGGAAAATCCGAATATTGTTGCTGCTTGGAATAAATACAAGGATAAGAATTTTACTATTTTAGGAGTTTCTTTGGATCGTAAGAAAGAACCTTGGTTGGCCGCTATTGAGAAAGATCAATTGGCATGGACTCATGTTTCAGACTTGAAGGACTGGAAATCGGATGCAGCCGTGCAGTATGCTATTCGTTGGATTCCTATGAATTTCTTGTTGGACCCCAATGGGGTGATCTTGGCTGTAGGATTGGAAGGGGAGGCTTTGCAACAAAAGCTGGATGAGGTTTTGAAATAACAAGTTTGCTGTAAGATTATGAAAATAAATGTACCAAAAGCCAGGGGTTACTGTTGGTTCTCCATTGGCTTTTGATACATTTTGTTGTCTTTGTTCACATCATTGTTCTTTCTCTTTAGTCATTATCACGTCCGAAGGAACAGAAAATCCTATCAGTTCTGTATATTCATCCGGTTCCTTTAGGGCTAATCCTAATTTTTCATCCAGATGCCAACGAATCTTATCGGGAGATAGTAGAAGTATTTCACCGCCTGCTATTCCTTCGCCGCCGAAGTGCTTTTTCCGTTGGTCGTAAAATAAAACTCCGACTCGATTAGGATCAATGTAGTCCAAACTGGTAGCATTGTTTGAAGCCCAAAAATAGAACTTGATGTGTTCGTCCCTTTTATCCAAATGACGTGAGGTAGAGGTTATATTTAAATAGTTTTCCACAACTTTTCCTTTTACGGATAGGAAATAGCCTCCAACGAGTCCATTTGTAATCATATATTCACTTTCAACATGTCCTTTCTTAAGAACTATTTTAAAAATAGTATCATTTGACTGATATACCCATGTCCCAGTATAAGCATCTAGATTTTTTGTTGGAGCAATTTCCTTTTGGGCAAAAATAACTGTGCTTATAAAAAGCAAACACAAAATAAATTCTATTCTTTTCATGACTTTTCTTTTTATTGGTTACATTCCATATTTATAGATTTCCCATTAGAAGCTAGTTCCTGAGCATTCCAAGTCGGATTACTTTCATCAATATTCGAACTAAACATCACTGACAGACCGGAGTTATTACGATCTAAGAATTTAAGCAATCCCCCGATGCATTCATCAACTCCTCCTCTGACTCCGGGAGTATCCACTTCATAATTCCATTTATCTAGAAGTTCACCATTTCTAACTTTAGTAGCAAAAGCATTGAAATCTACCGGAGAAGTTATCATGATACTCAGACATCCAAACGTTGAAACAATTCCATAAGTAAAATTCTCTGATTTCACATATCCCTGTTGGTATCGTATAGCTAAAGCCTTTAAATCTGCCCATGAAGTAATCATAGAGCCTGTAGGGTGGGAATGGTACCATTCCATGATTTCTTTTCCTGCTATTTGATCATTTGTGAATTTGGCACTTCCTGATTCTTGTACGTTCGGGAAAATAGTTTGCCCGTCTGAAGTCTGTATAAACCTTGCTCCACAGTATTGCCTGCAGAAAATGTTTTTCTATATACATCTTTTATACGCGATTTAAATGCTGCGTCCTGCGATAATGTTTTAGCACGTTTACAAGGAGTAGGAGGTGTTTCAGGAGGATTTGAAGGAGGATTATATCCACCACCTCCGCCATCCATTTCGTCATCATCCAATGAAACGCAAACTTCATGATACTCAGGATGTAAATACTTGTCGCAAATTACATCGATGCCGGGCAGCCCCAGTTCATGATCCCAAACGATATCATTATGACAATTCCGCTTTTCCATCCAGTCTATTTCCGTATTACATACGGATTGTCCTCTTCCTCTTTGCAAACTCATACGGTATCCTTCCTCTGTTCCCGAAGAAATGGAGGCTGTTATTTTCCCTGATTCATATTTCCAACCATTTACCAATCCATAATTGAAATTGTAGAATAAAACTTTTCCATCAAAATCAGCTTCACGATGTAAATAAGAATTGTTTTCAAAAGAGGTGGTATGCATCAAATAATCATAAGTACCTATGAATACCATGATGAAGTTGTAAATCTCACCTGTTTCTAGATTCTTCAATATTACCATGCGTGCTACATTATATATTTTATCCAAATCATCTTGTAGTTCATATTTTTCTTTTGTCTCGTTATCCATAAAAAATGTACTACCGCTTGTCATTAGAGTCGTTTCAACTACCTCTAAATCTCCTTTTTTACTTTCTTTAGCCTTGTTCCAATTAGGCTTTGCTGGAATTCGCCCGTCAGCACTTAAGGATCTAACTGTAGTAGCTGAGGGATTGGTGGCATTATACCATTGTTCTGCTTTAGCAATGGTCAATTCTTTATTGCTGTCAAAAATAACTTCATCAGTTACATTGGAGGACCATTCATCTTGCCAACATGAATAAACTATCATACTGACAAAAACTAAAATGCCAACAATAGAAATTTTTCTTTTAAGTGTTTTTCGTTTCATAGTATCTATTTTTGATTTGTGGTTAGTATGGGTTGAGAATATTTGCAATAATATCAAAAAAAGTAACTTTACAAAACCCTTAAGTAAAAAGATAGTTATTAGAGAGCCTTTATTTAAAAGCCTTCGGCTTCGAAGCTATCTTTTTTTCGAAAGTATCTGTAATAAGCGTTAGTGCCCCATCTCCGGTAATATTACAAGCTGTTCCGAAACTGTCCTGTAATGCAAAAATCGTAAGTAGTAATGCCGTTCCGGCTTCATTAAAGTGAAGAACAGAGATGATTAGCCCTAAAGAGGCAAGTACTGTTCCCCCCGGTACTCCCGGTGCACCGATGGCGAATAATCCTAATAACAGGATGAATAAAGTAATTTGTAATATACTGGGCATACTTCCATAAAGCATTTGGGATACAGTGAGTACAAATACGGTTTCTGTCAGGATAGAGCCGCATAGGTGTATATTGGCGAATAAAGGTATCGTCACATCACTGATTTCTTTTCGAAGGATAGGGCTTTTGCGGGCACATTCCAACGCCACTCCCAGCGTAGCTGCTGAAGACATTGTACCTAATGCTGTGAGGTAAGCAGGACCATAGTATTTCAATACCTGCCAACTATTTTTTCTTGAGTAAACAGCTGCAATGAAATAAAGCAATGACAGCCAGATGAAATGACAAACAATAACAACTATCAATACGGAGAGGAATACCGGTAACTGCTTCGTAACAGCTCCCTGATAGCTAAGAATGCAGAAGTTAGCGGCAATAAATACGGGAAGTACGGGAAGCAGTACTCTTTTCACCAATTCAAGTACCATCTTTTGAAAAGTATCCAGTAGTTTTGATATTTCATCCGATTTAACCCAAGCAGTAGCAAGTCCTATCAAAGCTGCCAGTACAAGGGCCGTCATAACATTCATGACCGGTGGAATATCTATTTTTAGTAAATTTTCCGGCAATGCTTTCAGTGTATTGGCATCATCGGCTATATGCAGAAAAGGAATCACATTGTAACCTACGGCTGCTCCGAAAAAAGAGGCTCCGATAGATGATAGGTAGGCTATGCCGAAAGCGAATAAAAGCATCTTTGATGCATTGCTGCGCAAATGGGCAATAGAGGGGGCTATGAATCCCAGAATAATAAGGGGAACCAGGAAAAATATAATCTGTCCCGTGATGTGCTTTATACAGATAACGACTTCCAGCACTGCGTCATTAACAACAAAGCCTGCCAACAGTCCGATAATTACGGCAATAAGCAGTTGTACGATAGTATTACTTAGAAACTTTTTCATATATTTTTTTCAGTTAAACGATGAATATCCGGAAAAAGTTTGCTGTATAGGTATGTTATTTCATAGCTTGAACAAAGATAGAAAAATAAAATAGAATGCCGTATGAAAAATAGAAAAAGACGGGAAACATCACGCTCCCCGTCTTACAAAGTCTTTTTGCCTTATGCTAATACCTTAAATTAAGCGAAACATTTAGACTCTCTCTTATAAATAATCATTATTATTGGAATATGAATTAAAAGTTGTTTTTACCTGTATCCCACCATAGACGGGTACCGCCGTTGTCTGCACCACCAAGAGCCGTACACAGATTTTTATACTGCTCAGGATCTTTTTTGGCATCATCTTGTGAGAAGGGGAGGCGGCGAATCATGATGTCTGTATCAATTGTACCATTGCTGTTGTTGGTTTGTACTTTGAATAATTTCGGATATCCGGTACGGCGCTGTTCTGCCCATGCTTCCATGCCTTCTGGCCAGCAAGCAATCCATTTTTGAGTGATAATTTTTTCAAGTTGTTCTTCTTGATTAACTGCATCGTCAAAATTGGGAGTGGTGGTTATTAATGCTTTCATGTCTTTTCCGGGGCCTGCTGCGTAATTAATGTAATCTGTCGGTTTACCTTTACTTGTCAGATATAGGCTTGCATTTCCGGCTCCCCATTGGTTGAATGAAGTTTGGACACCGGTTTCATAACATTGCTTTGCGCTTTCGTTTTTCGGATTGATACCTCGTAAAGATGCTTCGGCACGTAAGAACCAAGTTTCTGCTGCTGTCAGAAGAACGGCGGGTGTGGATGCTGTGATTGTTTGGGTGTTGATAAAGGAATAGCTTTGGTAATAATTGGGGTCACCGTCCTTGGCATATACTCCTTGAGGTACTCCTAGATATTCCTCTGTATGCTCTGCCAATGTCGCCGGATTATAATATATACTGATGCGTGGATCTTTATAACCGTTTAGGACAGAAGCTATTGTTGCTCCCATATAGGTTTCTCCCCAACCGGCAACACCTGCTAACGGGTTTTGATACCCCTTACCGGAGATTTGTATGTTTTCATCAGAAGATTCTATGACACCATAAGAGTTTTCTAATGCTTTTCGGGCTTCACTGGTAGCAAGTGTCTTATTTACATTAGATACGCGCATAGCTAGACGAAGACGTAATGAATTGGCAAATTTTATCCATCTGCTGGCTGTAGGACAATTGCACATATTAATGCTTTTCACGCCATCTTCTTTGCCGCCTTCTTTCAAATAAGTATCCAATGCGTCTACAGCTTTATCCAGATCATCAAAGAATGCTTTATAAGCTTCTTCCTGGGTATCAACAGAGTTTGTTTCGTTTTTTCCGAATTTAGAATAGACAATAGGGCCATAAGTATCAGTTATACGGTGCATGGCTTCTACTTTTAAAATAAGGGTTGCACCATAAAAATGTTTGTATTTGGCTTCATCTTGTGTAATTAATGTTGATTTATGGGCTACTGGAAATATATAATTATAAGTATAATTCCACGCACTGGCTGTCCATCCGGCCTCTAATGCATATACTGTATTTTTATCGCTGAATTTGGAGGCAAAATCATGAAAATATCCTGAGAACATATCATGATTCAAGTTTTGGAATGTCTGCCAAGGCCAAGTGGTGCCTTCTCCCCAGTCGTAGTTAAAATAAATACCTTTTTGAATTGTCTCAAAGTTAGTAGTGTATTTTTGGAAATCATATTCTTTTACAGTATCATCAAAACTACCGTTGATTTTATTGTCAGATTCGAATCCGTCTGTGCATGAGGCTAAACTCAGAAGGCTTCCCACGCATAAAATTGAAATATATTTTGAACTTTTCATAATGTCTTTGTTTTAAAATTAGAATGTAAATTTAACGTTGAAACCAATATTACGTGTAGTCGGCATGCCGAAAACATCAACGCCCTGCAGAGTATTACCTACTGATAAAGTTGCATCCGGGTCAAATGGAGCATCTTTGTACAAAAAGAATAAGTTACGTGCAACCAATGTGAGATCTAATCCTTTGATGAATTTGGTTTTGGCAAGGAGGGTTTCCGGGAATGAATAGCCTAGTGTCAATTCTCGTAAGCGTACATTCGTTGCATCATACATATAGTATTCTGAGATGCCGTTACGTCCTCCGACTGTACCATAGAAGTTAGGAACATCTTTGAATTGGATGCCTTCATATTCCACATAACCGCGATCACGGGATTCTCCGGATTCTTTGCTGACTCCCATTGCGTCAAGATGTGCTTGTGTCAATGACATGACATCTCCTCCGATACGTGCATCAATCAAGAAATACAAAGTAAATCCTTTGTAAGTAAAGGTATTGCTCCATCCTAATAAAGCATCAGGATTAGCATTGCCTAGTAAAGTATTGTTACCTGTAACTTTGATTGGATTTCCTGTCTCGTTTAATTTAATCTTACCATTTTCATCTCTTTCGAATCCGTTTCCATAAATATCTCCCAGTTTTCCACCTTCTTTTACCCACATGTCATAAGCCATGGAGAATCCTTCAGAACCGTAGCGGAATGATTTATAGTCCTTGTGTAAGGAAACAACTTTGTTTCTGTTCATGGACATGTTTACAGCGGTTTTCCAACGGAAATTTTCATTCATCAAAGGAGTACCCTCTAGTGTCAATTCGATACCAGTGTTACGAATTTTACCTGCATTGATATAACGGAACGCATAAAGTGAACCAGCCGGATTGGCTACTCTTAACAGTTGGTTTTTTGTATCTGTACGATACCATGTAAAGTCAATTCCGAAACGATTATTGAAAAACTTCCATTCTGTACCGAATTCAATGGAAGTACTGATTTCCGGTTTCAAATCACCACGTTGTTCTATATCGTTTGTTTGGATACTTCCACCACATTGAATGATGTCAGCTAAATTGGTGATGCCGATGGGAAGGTCATTGCCGACCTGTGCAAATGAACCACGGAATTTTGAAAAATTGATCCATTCCGGTAGTTTGATGCTGTTGCTCATAATCCAAGTCAAACCTACTGACGGATAGAAAAATCCATTTTTCATACTTTCTGTGTTTGCCAGGGTGGAAGACCAGTCATTACGTGCTGTAATATCTAAATAAATAGCATCTTTCCAACCCACTTGTGCTGTACCAAATAAAGATTGTATAGTACGTTTCGCATCAATTGTTTGGTTGATATATCCCTTTGAAGAGAATATAATATTGGAAACGGTAAATACATTAGGACGATATAAAGATGCTGTTTTGGAGTCGATCATTAAAGAATTGGCTTTACTGACGTTAATGCTGGTTCCTAATGCGGCATTGATGGAAAAATCACCAAAGGTTTTGTTGAACATGGCCATGAAATCACCATATACTTGGAAGTTTTGTTCATCCGACCATACATAGCGTCCGTTAGGTAACCCTGTTTCATCATTTTTTCCGGCAATGTTTGCTGCTGTTGATGCATACATCTTGTTGTCAAACTTATCACTTACATAGTCTACATTCCCGCGTGCCTGGATACTTAACCAGTCAGTTGCTTTTATATTTGCACTGATAGAAGCTAATGCACGGTAACGTTTACTCTTGTTGGTCACACGATTTTTTATCCAGTACGGATTCTGATCCCATTCGCTGAATGAGCCGTCTTCATTTTTTGTATACCAATTCTGTAAGTTCATATTGCGGTCAGTATCGAAAACTTCAAAGTTTTCAGCGTAGGGAGCCAGATCGGCACCACGGGGAAAAGAATACAAGCCAACCAGCGGATTCAGATAATAACCACCTCCGGCAGGAGTATTACGGATAGTTTGTGTCATCAAACTGGCATTTCCGTCCAATTTTAAACGATCATTAAAGAAACTGGCTGTTTCACGGAAAGTAATATTGTGCTTTTGAAGCTTATTTGAGTCCACGATACCTGTCCCCCGGGTATTGGCATAAGAAAAGTAAGTTTGCATTTTGTCATTACCTGTTTGGAAGGTTAAAGAGTTGATGGCTGTAATACCATTGCCAAACCAATTACCTACGTTATCATAGTCTGTCAGATTTCCTTTGTCGCCCCAACTGCTGGTACCATCGGCAGTTTGTCCATAATTGTTTTGAAATTCCGGCAGGCTGACAGCATGGTCTACTGTCAGGTTAGAGGAGAATGTAACTCTTGACATACCGGCTTTCCCTGATTTTGTAGTAATTAAAATAACACCGTTGGCAGCTTGGGAGCCATAGAGAGCAGCGGCAGACGCACCTTTTAATATACTCATACTTTCAATATCATCAGGGTTCAAGTTGGAAACACCGTCACCAGAGTCATGGTTGACCCCGTCATTTTCACCTCCCATAACGGTGGCTGTTGATTCTGTTGTGATATTCAGCATAGGAACGCCATCTATGACATATAACGGTTGGTTGTTACCACTGGCGAATGCTGAACGTGCACCACGGATAGATACTTTTGCCGAACCTCCCAGACCGGATGAACTCTTTGTTATTTGCACACCGGCAGATTTACCGGCTAATGAATTGATCATATTAGCGTCCTTTACTTTATTCAGTTCGTCACCATTCAGTTGCTGAGTGGAATAAGTTAAAGAGGCTTCTTTCTTTTTAATACCCATAGCGGTTACTACAACAGTTTCCAGTTTCAATGCGTCATCTTCCATTTTAATGGTAAAATTAGTCTTTCCGTTTACTGGAATTATGACTTTTTTATAACCGATATAAGATATAACCAGTTGTGCATCAGCCGGAACTTCTAACGTAAAGTTACCGTCAATATCGGTAATTGTACCGTTAGTAGTACCTTGTTGAATAATGTTTGCACCGATAATTGCTTCACCTTGCATATCAGTTATAGCACCTTTAACAGTGATTGTATTTTGCTGTTTTACTTCCTCACGGGCTATATTGCTTTCTTTTGTCAAAACAATGTTTTTACCTTCCATAACATAAGTGATACCAGTTCCGGAAAAAACTTCATCTAGAATTTCGGATACGGCTTTATTTTTTGCGTTGATTTTTACCTTGCGGCTTAGATCTACATTTTTCTTACTATAGACAAACAGGTAATTAGTTTGTGATTCGATGGCAGAAATCAATTGGGCTACCTTCATGATGTTGGTATCCAGACTGACTTTGGCGTTCTGAGAGTGTACATCCATACTGAATGCGCTGAATGCTGTGGTTAACAGAAGAATTAAGGTGATCTTCATAGTTCGTAATATTTGTTTAAAAGCTAAACTTTTTGGGCATAAGTACCCTTCCAAAGAAATTTTTCTCATATCTTTGTAATGTGTTAAGTTAATAAATTTGATTAAGGTCAATTGTTAGCTGTCGAATCGGGGAGTATGGGGGTACTTTCCGATTCTTTTTTCAAAGGTTTTTATGTAATCATAACAGTTCATTTTTTAAGGTTAAACTTCTATTGTGATTTTATTCTATGGTTATCTTGTTATGTTCGTTATCAATATTGTATTTAAACGGATGGTCTTTTTGTATAACTTTTAGTATATGCTCTATGCCGTCCAAATCTTTGAATTTACCAGTGCAGCGGTAGTTCTCTAAGATTTTAGGATTCTTCACTGTTATCTTATAATTATAATATAGAGCAATCTTGTCCAGTAACTCTTTAAACGGAACATCATCGAAATAATAAATGCCTTGCATCCATGCCAAAGCATTGTTACTGCTCATTTCGCCCGTTTTGTATTTGCCGTTTTCCATTGAGAAATACTTTCCTTTTGTCAGGCTGGTAATTGGCTTTTCTTCTTTTGCATTGTTGGTAAGCAAGTTGATGGAACCTTCTATCAGTCTGGCTATAAAGCTGTTTGAACCTTTATAGGAGCATACATCGAATTTTGTTCCGGTGACTTGCACCTTTATGTTTTCTGTCTGCACATAAAAAGGAATCTCCTTATTGTGTGCCACCTCGAAATAGGCTTCTCCGTCTAACGTGACTTTACGGTCTTTTTTACCGAAGTTTTCATCATAAGTTAGTGTGGTTTGGGAATTCAACCATACTATAGAACCGTCAGGAAGATCCATCTGTGCACGTTGACCTGCTGGAATACGGATGGTTTGTGACAATTGTTGTTTAGGTTTATGCATATGTGGCAAATCCATTACAAAAACAATAGCCAGCATGGCGGCAATGGCAATCAGTGGGTACAGGTACAGATGCCCTTTCGGTTTCCGTTGTATGTTCGAACCGTCAGAAAAAAGGGTGACATCAAACAGCATTCGCTCTTTTAGAAAGTGTTCCTTGTTTTCTACACTGCTTTCTACCCATTCCACAATCTGGTTTTCCTCTTTTTCGGTGGTTTCTCCTCTGAAATATTTATGTAGCAATTCGGTTTTCATTCTTTCTGCATTTTGTATATAGAACAGGATAGCTGGAAACAACCCTAGTGGAAAAATGATTTTTTTTTCGATTTTCTCAAAAAAAGTGCTTTTTATCCTCTTTTTTCATTTCAAGTAAAATTATTACCCCCCTGACACACTGCTAATAAAAAATATTAGTAACTTTGCAACACCCAAAATAAGCGAGATTGTATTTATACACTATAAACAAAAATAAGAGATTATGATGACAATTGACAAATTCAACTTTGCCGGTAAAAAGGCAATTGTCCGTGTGGACTTCAATGTACCTTTGGACGAAAATGGTAAAATTACTGATGATACTCGTATCCGTGGTGCTCTTCCTACACTGAAAAAAGTGTTGGCTGATGGTGGCAGCTTGATTATCATGTCACACATGGGTAAACCCAAAGGTAAGGTAAATGCTAAATATTCATTGAGCCAGATTGTCGATGCTGTTTCTGAAAAATTAGGTGTACCTGTTCAATTTGCTCCTGATTGTGCGAAAGCCGGTGATGCTGCAGCTGCTTTGAAACCGGGTGAAGTCCTGTTGTTGGAAAATTTGCGTTTCTATCCTGAAGAAGAAGGAAAGCCTGTTGGCATTGACAAAGAAGATCCTGCATACGAAGATGCCAAGAAAGCGATGAAGGCTTCTCAGAAAGAATTTGCCAAGACTTTGGCTTCTTATGCTGATTGCTATATCAATGATGCATTCGGTACTGCTCACCGTAAACATGCTTCTACAGCCGTTATCGCTGACTATTTCGATGCGGACAACAAGATGTTGGGTTATTTGATGGAAAAAGAAGTTCAAGCTGTTGATAATATCCTGAAAGATATCAAGCGCCCGTTCACTGCTATTATGGGTGGTTCCAAGGTGTCTACTAAGATTGGTATCATTGAAAACCTGATGGATAAAGTGGATAACTTGATTCTTTGCGGTGGTATGACTTATACTTTTGCAAAAGCTCAAGGTGGAAAGATTGGTAATTCTATCGTAGAAGATGACAAATTGGATTTGGCTCTTGATATCATTGCTAAGGCTAAAGCTAAAGGTGTGAATTTGGTATTGGGCTCTGATTGTGTGGCTGCTGATGCATTCTCTAACGATGCTCATACTCAGGTTGTTCCTGCAAATAATATTCCTGACGGATGGGAAGGTTTGGATGCAGGTCCTGAAACTCAGAAAGCATTTGCTGCTGCTATTGAAGATGCCAAGACTATTCTGTGGAACGGTCCTGCCGGTGTTTTTGAATTCGATAACTTTACTGCCGGTTCACGTGCTATCGCTGAAGCTATCGCAAAAGCAACTAAGAACGGTGCATTCTCATTGATCGGTGGTGGTGACTCTGTAGCTTGTATCAACAAGTTCGGCATGGCTGACCAGGTTTCTTATATCTCTACCGGTGGCGGTGCTTTGTTGGAAGCAATTGAAGGAAAAATTCTTCCGGGTGTTGCAGCTATCAAAGGTGAATAATTAATTTTCTGCTATATATAAAAAAGGCAGCCTTTTCGAAAGCTGCCTTTTTTATATTCTTTATTTTGTACTTTTCAGAACATGAACAAAACTGTTGCTACCAGTCTGTTGTTTGAAACAGAATGAGTATCAATAATTTTTCCGTTAGAACTTTTCATGGAACCATACCATGCGGAAGTAAGATTGTATTCAACTCCCAATTTCCAGTGAGGCACATTATAGGTTAGTTCTGCGCTGGTGCTTACCAATTGGTCTACATTGGTTCCTGTACCATACATTTTACTTATTTCGTCACTCGTTCCTAAATTTTTCATATAACCTAAAAAAACAGCCGGTTTCCATTTCTTACCGTATGCAATGTTTAGCCATGAACTAGAATTCCGGTTGGGGGAATACTCTTGTTCTCCCGTACGGGCATCAGTGGATTTTACACCGTATCCGCCCAGCATGGATACTTGTGTAAGATTGGAACCCAAAATACTTTTTGCTGCCACATACCATAGGGGAGAAGTATATTTCATGTGAACTTCGTAAGACAGGGCAGTGACACGTTCATCCACTTTGTAAACTTCATCTTCTACTACCGATTGAGTACGAGGTTTTAATGAAATCATTTCAATGCCTGCTCCCACTAGCCAGTTGCTTCTTTTGTAATCTGCACCAATATAGATTTCGGGTATACAACTTTCTTTTATGTATTTCTGGCTTTTCCCATCAGGACCTTGAGACAGGTATTGGGATTGCCAAATAGCCGCGCCTGTCAGTTGTATATCACCAGCTTTGTAGCGGAATCGTATTTGTGGGGCACGGCTGAACGGTTGGAAAGGAGCTCCCATATTCAGATTCAGAATTTGTGGAGCAACGTCACCATATAACGGATGCCAGGTTTGTCCCAACAGTAAAGACGGTTTTCCCCAATCAAGGTTTAAATAGGCATGGCGCAGACGTACAGTGGAGAAGGTTGTTCCTGATCCGCGGAAGTCCATTTCTACTTTTGCGGAGGTTTTTGCTCTTCCCAACCTGGGACCTTGCACATCTATTCCCAAACGGGTATATAAAGTATAAAAGCTTCCATTAGCTGTCGCATTCAGGTCTTTACCTGTTGCATCGTACACTTTATCTTTAGGATACATATAGAAAAGCCCGTCAACAGTTTCTTCATTGGCACGACTATTATAATAGAAGTCGGTGCGGATTTGTCCGTAGAACTTGTAATTGAAATCTTTGTCTTGAGCAAAACTTTTTGCCGATAGCAGTAAAAATGTGAATAAAAATAAATATTTTCTCATATTTTAAAGGGTTATTATAAACAGTCGGCAAAATTACATAATTTATTTGAAAATCGCACGTGTGTCTTGGTAAAAGAATTATGCGCCTCTACATATAAAGTCTGCACCGATACAAATTATTTTTGTTGCCTCATTCAAGGCAACATTTGAATCTTGTCGTATTCTTCATCAGTTACGGGTTCTAACCATTCATTGGATGTGTTTTCTCCGGAAAGTTCGAATGCAAGGTGGGCGAACCAGCTGTTGGCGGCTGCACCGTGCCAATGTTTTACGTTGGCAGGGATATGGATCACTGTGCCGGGAAGAATCTCAACGGCTGCTTTACCTTCCTCTTGATACCAGCCACGACCGGCTATGCCGATAAGCATTTGTCCGCCACCTTGAGTTGCATGGTGGATGTGCCAGTTGTTACGGCAGCGTGGTTCAAAGGTGACATTGGAAATGTTTACCTGTTCACGAGAGATAGGGGCGAGGTAACTGTTACCAGTGAAATATTGTGCATAAGCGGTGTTTGGTTCTCCGATAGGAAAAATCATTTCGCGTTGGAACGTTGTTTTTTCATCTTTATCTTTACAAGAGATTTCTTCATTCCATACTTCTTTGGCAAGACGGAATGCCGCCCATGCTTTCGGCCATCCTGCATAGAAGCCGATTTGAGTGATGATCTCTGCAATTTCCGTACGCGTAATACCGTTGTTTTTGGCTGATTGGAGATGGAATGTAAGCGAACTGTCCGTTATTCCTTGACTGATGAGTGAGGTGATTGTGACTAAACTGCGGTCACGAAGACCGAGTTGCTCGGTGCGGCTCCACACTTCTCCAAAAAGAATGTCGTCATTAAGTTCCGCGAATTTAGGAGCGAATGTTCCTAATTGGTCGCGTCCTGCTGTCTGTTTGATCTTTTTTTGTGCCATACTGGTTGTTGTTAAAATACTGAATATTAAAAGTAAAATGACTTTGTTCATAGCGTTCATATTTTAAGTTTTTCAATATAAATTCTATGTACAAAAGTATGGAGTTGAAAAAAATAAGATTGTACCCGGATTACAGATTTTTATACCATTTTTCCTGTTTGGTTTGTTGTGCTTTTTAAAATGAAATTCCATTGTCATCCGGCTAAGTTTTCAATTAGGAAATAGAAAACAAGGTTTTGAGCCGGATTACAATGGAATTCAATTCTTCTTATATAAATAGGTAATTAATAGATTTCTATTTCATCCAAAGCTATTGTGCTGGGTACCTCGCTTTTATCATGTGGGCTATAGCAATCAATACCATTGCGTATTTTACCTCCGCTTGTAAATTCTATTTTTACCTTCACCGCTTCTTGTGCCGGAAATTCTATTTCTTCATCAAAACCTCTGAACGTATTTTCTTTGATATCGTAAGTGAATTCTTTTTCGGCTACTTTCTCGAATTTGTTGTCTAAAGAGGAAACATAGACTACAGCTTTGCTCACCGGCAATATTCCACCTGCTGCATTATACAATGTACCGAATCTGATTTTACGGATAGTGGCTTTCTCAAAGTCTACTATAAAAGTAACTTTGTCATTATTGTCTGGGCTGATACCTACCCACGGGGTGGAGGAGGCATTATTTCCACGTTTTCCATTGGTCAGTCCTAAAGTCACAGTGTCTGCGCCCAATATATCATTTTCTCCTAAAATATCACCTTTCATACCTTTGGGTTCGGGCATGATTTCATATTTTTTTCCACTGATTAAATTCTTGTAAAGCTGTTTATGAGTAACCTTACCGATTTGTTTGCCGTTAACGAAAGCAGCGGCTTTCAAGTCGTATGTGCCGTCCAATGGGAATGGATGATTGTATAAGTTGGCATGTATGGATGGTTGCTCACCATGAGTCGTATAATAGATTTGTGCTCCCGGATAGAATGTTTCCAGCTCTACATTCAGTACACCTTCTTGGGTGGCACGGGTGTTGATATTTACATCAAAGAAGTTGAGGCAAGGTTTTACGCCCATTGCTTCCAGACGTTGGAAGTCTTCAACCATGCGGTTGCAGAATGAAGTAAAATTCTTTTTCTTCATCGGAGTCCAGCCGGTTTCGGATATAGCGATCAGGCGTGGGAAGATTTGATAATCACGGTTGTCCTCAGTTGGCATATATTCTGCCCAGCAATTGGCCTGTACACCAATGATGTGCTGTTTTACCAAACTGTCTGCATCAGCCGGTACAGGATTATAGCTGTATGTCTTTTTCAGTGTGTTGTATCCACCGATAGTAACAGGGGCTATTTCCGGTTCTTCCTGGTAATGGTCAAGGTAAGTGTAAGGATTAGGAGTCATAATAGCATCATGTCCGGCTTTGGCTGCGGTCATTCCGCCTTCCACACCACGCCATGACATCACTGTGGCGTTGGGGGCAAGCCCTCCTTCCAGTATTTCATCCCAACCGATGATATTACGTCCTTTGCTGTTCAGGTATTTTTCCACACGGCTTACGATATAACTTTGTAATTTCTCTTCTTTCGTATGCTTTCTTCCGTCTACGGGATTGGGAGTGATGTCATTTTCCAATCCCAGTTCACGTATCAGTTTTTGACAATGTTCACATTGTTCCCAAGCTGTTTTAGGACATTCATCACCACCTATATGTATATAAGAGCTTGGGAATAATTCCACCACTTCGTCCATGACTCCTTCCATAAACTGGAAGAAGGTGTCGGTAGGGCAGAATACTTGGTCAAACACACCCCATAATTTGCAAACTTCGTAGGTGCTGTCCGGAGTGCAGGACAATTCAGGGTAGGAAGCGATAGCGGCCAAGGCATGTCCAGGTAACTCTATCTCCGGAATGACAGTGATATATTTGCTTTGAGCGTATGCAACGACTTCTTTTATTTCGTCTTGTGTGTAAAAACCTCCGTGGGGCTTTCCGTCATATTTGAATGGGTAATGGGTATAGAAATAATCCACCATGGTTTCTGAACGTTGAGAGCCGATCTCAGTCAGTTTGGGGTATTTTTTGATTTCAATTCTCCAGCCTTGGTCGTCTGTAAGGTGCCAGTGGAAGGTGTTCATTTTATGTGCAGCCAATACATCTATGAATTTTTTGATATAATCTATAGATGCGAAATGGCGGCATACATCCAGCATGGCTCCGCGATAGCGGAATGTCGGGGCGTCTTCTATTTCAACGCAAGGTACACTCCATTCGGCATTACGTGCTCTTTCTTTGCAATAGACATCCACCGGCAACAGTTGATACAGGGTCTGTAATCCATAGTAAAAGCCGTTAGGCGCCGATGCGGTAATTTTTATCAGTTGAGGGGTGACCGATAACTTGTAGGCTTCTTTTTCCATCCCCGGAATGCTGTCAAAAACAATGGAGGGTACATTTTCATGTAACTCGTCAGTCGGTTTCAGCTTGAGACCGGCTATATCCAGGAGAGTGGTTGACAGGCCGGAAGCAATGTGTTTCACTTCTTGTGAGGCGTTAACGACGATAGGAACATCACTGTTCAGGTAAAAACGTCCCTGCTGCTCGCTCATGGTAACAGGCAATGGAACTACATTGTACTCATTGATTACTTCTTTCATTTGGCATCCACACATTAATAACCCAACGAAAAATACTGGCAGACTCTTTTTCTTCATAATAAATCTGTGTTAAGTTTTTAAATAAAGGGGGTATAGAAATTCTTTTTGGACAAAAATAGCAATAAAAACGGAATAAACATGTTTTTCAGAGAGATTAATATGTTTACAATATAAAAATATTTTTCACAGATTTGTTTCTTTATTGCTAATAGAATGCTATCTTTGTCCGAGTTAACCAATTTATTAATCTAACACGCATGACAGCAAATACCCCCAAACGGTTGCTTGCTCTTGACATCTTGAGAGGCATCACTATTGCAGGCATGATTCTTGTAAATAACCCCGGTTCATGGGGGTATGTGTATACTCCGTTGGAGCATGCCGCCTTTAACGGGTTAACCCCTACCGATCTCGTTTTTCCTTTTTTTATGTTCATTATGGGAATATCCACTTATATTTCTTTGCGGAAATATAATTTTACTTATTCTCATGCTACATTACGGAAGATTGTGAAACGTACAGTCGTTATTTTTTGTATCGGTCTGTTTTTGAATCTTCTGGCCAAATCGGTTTTTACACATCATCTGAATTTTGAAGAGTTGCGTTATTTAGGAGTCATGCAACGGCTTGCTATAGGATACGGTGTGACTAGTCTGGTTGCTATAACGGTGAAGCATAAATATTTTCCCGCTATCATTTTGGTAACTTTGGCCGTCTATTTTCTTTTATTGGCTATGGGAGACGGCTTTAACTTGTCGGCCACTAATATAGTGGCCCGTTTTGATGTATGGGCATTGGGTACATCCCACATGTACCATGATGGTGGAATGGCGTTTGATCCGGAAGGACTATTGAGTACGCTTCCTGCGGTGTGCCATGTAATGGTAGGGTTTTATTGTGGAAAGTTATTGTTTTCTGCTAAAGATAATGACGAGAAGATACAACGATTGTTTTTGGTGGGTACTATTCTCACATTTGCTGGCTTTTTGTTAAGTTACGGCTGCCCTATCAATAAGAAAGTGTGGTCGCCTACTTTTGTCATTACAATCTGCGGATTGGCATCCAGCTTTTTGGCTCTGCTTATCTGGATCATTGATATAAAAGGCTATCAAGGTTGGTGTGTTTTTTTCCGGTCGTTCGGAGTGAACCCTTTGTTTATCTATGTGTTTGCGGAAATAATGGGGATTCTATTGGGCGCTACGGGGGCAAGTGTCTTTATTTATGAAAAGGTACTGGTTCCGGTGTTGGGAAATTATCCCGGTTCATTAGCCTATGCTTTGTTGTATGTATTATTTTGTTGGAGTATTGTTCATATTTTATACAAGAAAGGTATTTATGTCAAGATCTAAAAACGGAAACAGAAAATTAGTTAAATGAAAGAGACGAAGAATGTTTTTATGTCAGAACTGACGGAGGTGTTTAGCAAACGTCAGCAACAGTTTGTTCAGTTTGCTTACTCGTATGTCAGGAACAGGGAAGAGGCTGAGGATATTGTAATGGGGGCTTTTACTAATGTATGGGAGCACCGGAATGAGTTACAGGAGGATACCAATATTTCTGCGTTGCTGTTGACTGCCATAAAAAATCGTTCATTGAATCATTTGCAACACTTGGAGGTACGTATGCGTGCCGAGCAGCATATAGGAGATATGCGGCAGAAAGAACTGGCTTTGCGTATCTCGACTTTGGAGGCTTGTGATCCCGATAAATTGTTTTGTGATGAGATTCAAGCTTTGGTGCAGGAAGCCATTAGTGAATTGCCTCCTACAAGTAGGGAGGTGTTTATTTTGAGCCGGATGAAAAATTTACCGAACAAGGAAATTGCTTTGCGGCTGGATATTTCTGTAAAGACTGTAGAATTTCATATCACCCGGTCGCTGAAACAGTTGCGGGTGCAGCTGAAGGATTATCAGTTTCTTTGGAGTTTTTTATAAAACAAGACCATGCCTCAGTTATTTGGACATGGTCTTGTTCTTATTTCATATACAGGAATCAGAAACTATAATCTGCACTTAAACCGAACACTTTGTTGGTACGGCTATATACATTTGTTCCGGGTAGTCCGGTTCCGTTATAGTTGGTTGATTTTTTTGTATAATCCTCATAATTAGTCCACATATAACCAACATTTAAATTGAGGTGTTTGTTCATCTTTATTTTGGCTCCGACTCCCAAAGAGTAAGAATCACAAGAAAAACTGGTATCTGATTGATAGTTATCTGATAGTCCGTAGTCAGTGATTTGTCCACCACAGCTGAGGGTTAGTTGCTTGGTTACATCAAATTCAATACCTGCCAAGTATTCATTGGTTCCTTTAGTCAGATATTTTTGTTTGCCGTTTGCCATACCTGCATTTTTGTCATCATAAAAATGATATTCTACAGAAGCGCGAAGTACCGGAAGGAATTCGTAGGCGGCTGCGATAGAGAGCATGGCTGGGATGTCATTGGGGGTGTTTACACCGTGTTTGTAAGGAGCTATCATTGCTTCACCTTCAGGAGTCCGGGGATATTCTATATTCTTTGTATTGTTTTCGATATTCAAGTTGGTCTTGAATTCATATTTGGCACCAATGTTCAGTTTACCCAGTTTAGCATTTACACCGATAACAGGAGTAAGTCCCCAGCCGGTTTGGTCACAGTCTAGAGCAAGAGGCAACAGGTTTGTGTCTGTTCCTTTTACAATAGCGTTCAGAAAGCCTTTGTAGCCACCGGTAAAGTAGTTCATTCTACCTCCACCGAATACGGAAAGCCATTCGGTAGCTTTATAGGATAATCCCAGCTGCAAAGAATAAATATATTGTTTACCGTCCATGGCACTTGTAATATCATACATATCAGGAGTTATAATCGTAGGTTTTTCTGCTTTTAAACCTTCTTGAAAAATACCTGCCATAGCTGAGGCGTCGAACATAGGCAGTCCGTCATCAAAAGACGCCTTTCCACCTCCGGCAGTGATGGCGAAGAATCCTGAAATTGTCCACTCACCTTTTTTATATGCGGCGAAGAGGCTGGGGATAACCGGTGCGGCGGCTGTTCCTTCGTAATATTTTTCAAAAGGCTTGTCTGCAACAGTAGGACCTGTGGCGTTAACGCCATTGTATGTCATAAAACTGGCATCAATATTTCTAGTCTGATAAGCGCTCTGAATGCTCAATCCTACATGGAATCCGTCTTTGGGCAAGAAAGCCAGGCCGGCAGGATTAGATAAAGCACCGTCTATTTCTGTTGTAGCACCACGGGATAGCATACGGAGAAAAGCTGCATGTTGATTTGTATTGGTTAAAATACCTCCTGCGAAAGTTGAATTTGAAACGATTAGTGTCGCTGCACTAATTAATAATAGTTTCTTCATTTATTACTTGATTTTTTGTTTGTGGGCGCAAAGGTAGGATAAAATAACACACGGGCAAACCTTTTGTGCAATTATTTGTGTCGTCTATTGAAAAAATCAACTGTTTCAACAGAAACTATTTGCCTGGATGCTGAATATCCTTTTTTTATTTGTGTGATTGATTGGTAGGAACTGGGGAATGAGGGAGCGTGCTGATGCTTTTGTGATATATTTGTTCCGGCACGCCTGTCCGCTAAGTAAATTCCTGGTCTGTTTACGGTTTCTTCACTCCATTCAGAACACCGGATTGAAAAGAATGTAGTATCTTTGCAACTCTTTTACTCAATGCAAAAAAAATATATGTATACCAACAAAGAAATATGGAACGTAAGTTATCCGATTTTTCTCGGATTATTGGCGCAAAACATTATCAATGTGACAGATACTGCTTTCCTGGGCAGGGTAGGAGAAGTCGAGTTGGGAGCTTCCGCCATGGGTGGATTGTTTTATATCTGTGTCTTCACTATTGCTTTCGGTTTTAGTGTCGGTTCACAAATCTTGATTGCTCGTCGTAATGGAGAAGGACGTTACAAAGATGTGGGTCCCGTAATGATACAGGGAGGGACATTCTTGCTGGGATTGGCGGTGCTCATGTTTGGGCTGACACATCTTTTGGCCCCATCCATTGTCCGCTTGCTCATTTCATCTGATTCCATTTTTGATGCTACCATGGAATTTCTCAACTGGCGTATTTGGGGCTTTTTCTTCGCCTTTGTCAACGTGATGTTCCGTGCGCTGTATATTGGTATTACACGTACTAAGGTGCTGACAATGAATGCAGTGGTCATGGCATTGGTGAATGTGCTGTTGGACTATATTTTGATTTTCGGTAAGTTTGGAATGCCGGAGATGGGGATTAAAGGAGCAGCTGTCGCTTCGGTGATGGCTGAAGCCGCTTCATTGGCTTTTTTCTTGATTTATACCTACGCAAAGGTGGATTTTAAGAAATTCGGCTTGAATCACTGGCAGAAGATTGACTTTTCTTTATTGGGAAAAATTCTGAGTATTTCGTGTTTTACCATGATACAATATTTTTTGGCCATGGCTACTTGGTTTGTCTTTTTCATCGCGATAGAACGGTTGGGTCAACGCGAGCTGGCGATTGCCAATATCGTGCGTAGTATCTATATTGTGATGCTCATTCCGGTTCAGGCATTGTCTACTACTACCAATTCATTGGTCAGCAATCTGATTGGTGCGGGGGGGATAACCCATGTCATGCGTTTGATTTGGCGTATAGCCCGGATGTCGTTTCTCATTATGGTGGTCTGTGTGGCGGTGGTGGTGCTTTTTCCTCATGCCATGCTTTCGGTTTACACCAACGAACCGGCGTTGCTGGTAGAGTCTGTGCCTTCGTTGTATGTCATTGCCGGAGCGATGATTATTGCATCAGTGGCGAATATTTATTTCAATGCCATTTCGGGAACTGGAAATACGCAGGCTGCTCTGATACTTGAAATGGGGACTTTGGTATTCTACGCCCTTTACATTCTATGGATAGGCATGGTGGTGAAAGCACCGGTTTCTGTTTGTTTTTCTATAGAGGTGGTGTACTATAGTTTGTTACTGCTTAGCAGCATTATTTATTTGAAAAAAGCAAAATGGCAGAATAAAAAGATATAAGGTTCATAAGTTTTTTGTATTTTTGCACCCTGTTGTTATTCTGAAGGTTAGTAAAGAAGGACAGGCAATCATAATTTGTAATTTATAATTAAAGATATATGTTCGATAATTTAAGTGAGAGACTGGAACGGTCTTTTAAGATTCTGAAAGGTGAGGGGAAAATCACCGAGATTAATGTAGCGGAAACATTGAAGGATGTGCGTAAAGCTTTGTTGGATGCTGACGTGAACTATAAGGTCGCCAAAGGCTTTACTGATACTGTGAAAGAAAAAGCTTTGGGGCAGAATGTGCTTACGGCTGTGAAGCCCAGCCAGTTGATGGTAAAGATTGTACATGATGAACTGACTGCATTGATGGGCGGTGAGACTGCCGAATTGGTGTTGGAAGGTCGTCCGGCGGTTATCCTGATGTCAGGTCTGCAAGGTTCCGGTAAGACTACTTTCTCCGGTAAACTGGCCCGTATGCTGAAAACCAAGAAGAACCGTAAGCCGCTGTTGGTGGCTTGTGACGTTTATCGTCCCGCTGCTATCGAACAGTTAAGAGTATTGGGAGAACAAATCGAGGTTCCTGTATATAGTGAATTGGACAGCAAGAATCCGGTGCAGATTGCATTGAACGCTATTCATGAAGCAAAAGCGAAAGGTTATGATTTGGTTATTGTCGATACAGCCGGTCGTCTGGCTATCGACGAACAGATGATGAATGAGATTGAGGCGATTAAGAAAGCGGTCAATCCGGATGAAACATTGTTCGTTGTCGATTCAATGACCGGTCAGGATGCGGTGAATACAGCCCGTGAATTTAATGAACGTCTGGACTTTAACGGTGTTGTGCTGACCAAGTTGGATGGTGATACCCGTGGCGGTGCCGCTCTTTCTATTCGTACCGTTGTGAATAAGCCTATCAAGTTTGTGGGTACCGGCGAAAAGTTGGATGCTATCGACCAGTTCCATCCTGCACGTATGGCAGACCGTATTCTCGGTATGGGTGATATCGTGTCTTTGGTAGAACGTGCGCAGGAGCAATATGACGAGGAAGAGGCAAAGCGCCTTCAGAAAAAGATTGCCAAAAACCAGTTCGACTTCAATGACTTTTTGAGCCAGATTCATCAGATAAAGAAGATGGGTAACCTGAAAGAGTTGGCTTCCATGATTCCGGGTGTGGGTAAAGCGATTAAAGACATTGATATCGATGATAATGCATTCAAGAGCATTGAGGCGATTATTTATTCCATGACTCCGCAGGAACGTACAAATCCCGAAATCCTGAACGGAACACGTCGTACGCGTATAGCCAAAGGCAGTGGAACCAGCATTCAGGAGGTAAACCGTCTGCTGAAGCAGTTTGACCAGACCCGCAAGATGATGAAGATGGTGACCGGCAGCAAGATGGGTAAGATGATGCCGAAACTTAAAAAGTAAGGTTTAAATAAACAGGTAGGGAGAAAGTGCGGAACTTTCTCCTTTTTTTATTATGCAACGTGGCTGATTTATGCTACATTTGTTGCTCAATGGATTATTTATAAATAAATAGTATGCAACTAATTGATGGAAAAGCTATTTCGGAACTGGTGAAGCAGGAGATTGCTGCGGAAGTTGCCGGAATCGTGGCTAAAGGTGGCAAGCGTCCCCATTTAGCTGCAATCCTCGTTGGACACGACGGGGGAAGTGAGACATACGTGGCGGCTAAAGTAAAGGCCTGTGAAGTATGTGGTTTCAAATCCAGTCTGATCCGTTATGAAGCAGATGTGACGGAAGAAGAATTACTGGCAAAGGTCAGAGAACTGAATGAGGATGCTGACGTGGATGGTTTTATCGTACAACTTCCCTTACCGAAGCATATTTCCGAGCAGAAAGTGATTGAAACCATTGACTATCGTAAAGATGTGGATGGTTTCCATCCTATCAATGTAGGACGTATGTCCATTGGCCTTCCTTGCTATGTATCCGCTACGCCTAATGGTATTCTGGAATTGCTGAAACGTTACCATATTGAAACACAGGGAAAGAAGTGTGTAGTATTGGGCCGTAGCAATATTGTGGGTAAGCCTATGGCGAGCCTGATGATGCAGAAAGCTTATCCGGGTGATGCCACTGTAACTGTTTGTCACAGCCGCAGCAAGGATTTGGTAAAAGAATGTCAGGAAGCTGACATTATCATTGCTGCACTGGGTCAGCCGAATTTTGTGAAGGCTGAGATGGTGAAAGAAGGTGCGGTGGTTATTGACGTGGGTACTACTCGTGTGCCGGATGCCACAAAGAAATCCGGATTCAAACTGACCGGAGATGTGAAATTTGATGAAGTGGCTCCCAAATGTTCTTATATCACTCCCGTTCCGGGTGGTGTGGGACCTATGACTATTGTATCTTTAATGAAGAATACGTTGCTGGCTGGAAAAAAGGCCATTTACAAATAAGTGCCATGCGCTTTGCGAAGCTTGATGGATAAAAAAAGAATGTGTCAAAAGTTTGGTAATGCTTACAGGATAAGCTGACCTGCTTTTGACACACTTGTTTTCATGAACAAAAGTTATGCCTGTTTTTCGGACTTACCTGTAAAATCATAAGGAAGGATTTTCGCTCTTAAAAGATTATTTTGTTCTTCGGAATGACTATATTTTCGGGAGTGTCCTTGATGTATAGGTCTTTCTCGCTGGGAAGTTCGGGGCATTTATGCCCTCATGCCCTCACTGTATTGTGAAGCTGAATTTTGCATAAAATGTTTGAATACAGTTATATATATACTTTTTATAGGATATTCCGTTTTGATGTAAAGTAGGCTATTTTTAGGCTTTCTTTCTTGTAAGAAGTGCGCATGGAGGATTTGTACCTTTATGGAATATGGCGGATTCCGGCTGTGGTAAAAAAGATCAGGTCATTTTTAAAAAAGATGACGAGCTTTTTTTAAAAGGCCGCCGTCTTTTTTAAAAACGTCTTGGTCTTTTTTTTAAATGTCCTTGTCTTTTGGACTGGCGGTTGGCATGCTTGCTGACGTGGTTTCTGTTGGGGTCATTGTCATCAATAAGGCATGTGTGTGATATATAAAGATTTGTTGCAAATGCTTGTAGACCCTCTTTCTAATTTTTTATTTGTATTATTCGCTTGAAAAAAACGATGGTACTGCTGTTTCAGAACGGGTGCAGGATAGTGAAGCCTGTTGGCACAGTTCGAGGTTGCTCCTACGGAATTCAAGCGTATGAAAACTGTAAATTAGTGTAGAACTTTGTTCTTTACGAATTTTTTCCTATCTTGTACCCTTTAATATTAGAATAGATGAAACAGATCTTTATTCTTTTTTTGCTATGGTTTGGTTTGTCGCTATCGGCGCAAGATCAGATCTCTTTGTTGTTTGTCGGTGATTTGATGCAACATCAGGCTCAAATTGATGCAGCCAGGCAAGGAGACGGGTATAATTATAATGATTGCTTCCGTCATGTGAAGAAAGAAATAAGTGAGGCGGATATGGCTATAGGGAACTTAGAGGTGACATTGGGAGGAAAGCCTTATAGAGGGTATCCGGCGTTCAGTGCTCCGGACGAATATCTTCATGCTATAAAGGAAGCCGGATTTGATGTATTGCTGACCGCTAACAATCATTGTCTGGATAAGGGGAAGTTGGGGTTGGAACGTACTATTCTGATGCTGGATTCTTTGAAAATAAATCATGCTGGAACCTATAGGAACCCGGAAGAACGTCATAAGAACTACCCGTTATTGATTGAGAAGAATGGTTTTAGAATTGTATTGTTGAACTATACTTATGGAACGAATGGCTTGAAGACTGATGCTCCGAATGTGGTGAATTATATTAATCGGGAACAAATAAAAAAAGATATTCTTGATGCACGCAGAAAACTTCCTGATGTTATTATAGCCTGTATGCATTGGGGAGTGGAATATTGTTCGTTCCCTGAACGATCGGAGTGTGAATTGGCTAACTGGTTGATTGAACAAGGAGTTGATCATGTAATAGGTTCGCATCCGCATGTACTCCAGCCTATGGAAATTGTAAAAGACCCCCGGACTCCTGCCCGGCATGTCATTGTTTATTCATTAGGTAATTTTATCTCAAATATGTCGAAAGAAAAAACGGATGGAGGAGCTATGGTAAGATTGAAGTTGCAACGGATTTTTCGAATAACCCGTTTAGCGGATTGTGAATATGCATTGGTTTGGACTTCAAGACCTGTTTTAAGTAAAAAAAAGAACTTTGAATTATATCCTGTTACTTTTATTAATAAATCCATTAATAATGAGGAACTTAATGTGATGAAACGTTTCTTGAAAGGAACTGAAAATTTATTAGGAAAATCGAATGGAGGCATAAAAGAGTATTTTTTTGAATAATTTTTCCTCAAAAAGTTTGCAGATATAAAAAAAAGCAGTACCTTTGCATCGCTTTCGAAAGGAAAGCCTAACATGGTGACTATAGTTCAGTCGGTTAGAGCGTCAGATTGTGGTTCTGAATGTCGTGGGTTCGAATCCCACTAGTCACCCCTTCACCTATGAAAGGTTCTGTAAATCTAATGATTTATAGAACCTTTTTCAGTTTTTATGTCTATTAGTGTATTATCATGATGATAAATTTGAAAGATGATAGCGAAAAGGATAAGTATATCTTGGAGTTGTTCCAGACATCTCCTAAGGAGGCTTTTCGTTTATTATTTGATGCTTATCACATGAAATTATGTATATATGCGGTGCAGCTGACCGATTCTTTTGAGATGGCTGAAGATATTGTGCAGGATTTCTTTATCTATTTTTGGGAGAAGAAATATTATTTGAAAATAAATCAGAATCTTCGTTATTATCTTTATTTGTCTGTGCGGAATGCGGCCATCAATGCTTTGCAGAAAAACAACATGTTGTCTATGGAAGAACTCTCAGGCATTGATATGGGTATTCCTGAAGAGTCTATAGATGAAGAGGAGCAAGAGGAACGAAATAAGTTATTATTGGAAAAACTACAAAAACTACCTCATCAGGAATTACAAGTGGTGAGAGCTGTCATTATGGAAAATAAGAAATATAAAGAAGCTGCTGAGGAACTTCATATTTCTGTGAATACCCTAAAAACTCATCTGACAAGAGCATTGAAACAATTAAGAAAAGAATACAATCTGCACTCACTGTTTTACTAAAATTAAATTTTTCTTCTTTTTCTGTCACCCATTTATTAATTTGGACTCTCTTTTATTAAAAGAAAGTAATCAATGAACAAAGAGAATCCAAAAAAGAACAAAAAGTCTTTTGAATATTATATAGCGCAGCGAAAAGAAGAATTTCGTTGTCAATATGATCATGAACGTTCATGGGAAAACCTGCAATATAAGCTTCAAAAAAGAAAGAATCACCGTCTCAGTTTATATTGTGTTGCAGCTTCGGCAGCTTTTCTTTTTCTTATTTTAGGAGTCAGTCACATATTCTCTCTTCACAATAACACACAAAACAAGGAGGCCGTAGTGGCTGCTGTGGTTTCATTTCCGGAAACAGGCAGCCGCAAGGCTATCCTTACTTTAGAGAATGGAGAAAAAGTGGATCTGTCTGTTAAAAAGGGTACGATTTCTAATGCAAATTCTACAGTAATCAATAATAATGCTAATCAATTATTGACTTATAGAAAAGTGGAAGAGGTTTCTTCAACTCCTCAGATTAATACATTGGCTATTCCAAGAGGAGGGGAATATCAGTTGATTTTATCGGATGGAACAAGGATATGGATGAATGCTGAAAGTCTTTTGCGTTATCCAACTTCTTTCATTGGAGAAAAAAGAGAAGTTTTTCTAGAAGGGGAAGCTTTTTTTGAAGTGGCGAAAGATGCTAAGCACCCCTTTATAGTTCATACAAACAGACATTCGGTGGAGGTACTTGGTACAAGTTTTAATATATCTGCTTATCCTGATTATAAGGTATATACGACTCTTGCAGAAGGGCGTATCAAAGTAAGTACAGCTAAAGTTTCGGTTGTGTTAAATCCTGACCAACAAGCGGTTATTGAACCGGATAATGATGATATAGTGACACGTGATGTGCCTGCTTATCTATTTACTTCCTGGGCGAAAGGAAATTATGAGTTTCGTAATACGTCTTTGTCTGAAATTGTTGCCCAACTGTCACGGTGGTATAATGTAGATATCTATTTTAAAAATGAATCTTTGAAAGATAAAAGATTTGCAGGTATCATTTTCAGGGATGAAGAGTTGAATTTTGCTATTGAAGTGATTGAGAGAGTGTCTAATGTACATTTTACTCGCGAAGGAGAAACGATTTACATTGAAGATAAACATGAATGAGAAAGCAAAATGATAGGAGAGAATTGACTTTTTTAAATAATAAATCAACAAACAATTATGAGTACAAAACTTTTGAGCGAAACTATCTGTCGCAAAGGCCTCATGGTGAAATGCTTTGTTGCATTGATAGTGTTTTGTTGTTCGGTGGGCGAAGCGTTTGCCCAAACGGATACTAAGGTGACTATCAATGTAAACAATGTTTTAATCAGAACAGCCTTGGATCAACTGCAAAAGGAAGCAAAGATCCATTTTGTTTACGATGAAGAAAATATTGATTCAGAAAAACGGGTAAGTTTATCTTATACCGAAACTCCTTTGAATGCGGTTTTGAACGATTTTTGTAAACAGACTTCATTACGATATGAAGTAAAAAGAAATTTGATTCTTATTTTACCTTCAAAGGCTGAGAAAACAACCGGAAAACATGAACCCTTTTATATGACAGGTGTGGTTATGGATGAAACCGGAGAAAGTATTATTGGAGCTACCATTATGATTGGAGGTACAAGTCAGGGTACTGTAACCGATATAGACGGTCGGTATAGTTTGCGGGTTACTCCTGGTGATTTAGTGTCATTTACTTTTGTTGGAATGGCAGATAAAGTAGTCAAGGTACAAGCTGGTAAGAAAGTGGTGAATGTGAAAATGGAAACTAATGCCACTGCACTGGCGGATGTTGTAGTAACTGGCTATCAGACTTTGTCCAAAGAACGAGCAACAGGATCTTATTCTGTGATTTCAGAGAAAAGTACGAAGGGTAAACTGGAAACGGATGTGTTGTCACGTATTGAAGGATTGGTAGCAGGTATAAATAAAACTTCAAGCAACAGTAATGATGTTGTTATTCGTGGTATTACTACTTATATGGGAAATACAAAGCCATTGTATGTGGTTGATGGTATGCCTTATGAAGGTGATTTAGCATCAATAAATCCTACAGATGTACAAAATATAACAGTATTGAAGGATGCTGCTGCAAGTTCTATTTATGGTGCCCGTGCGGCTAATGGTGTAATTGTTATTACAACTAAACGTGGACAGGAAGGTAAAACTAAAGTAAGTTATAATGGTAGTATTAAGTTGTCTCCAAAACCGGATTTTGATTATTTGAATTTGATGAGTAGTTCCGAGCTGGTAGATATGCAGATTGAGGGGTTTGATTATTATCATACGGCTTATGAGAATTTGAATAAGCGTCAAGCTGTAAATCCGGTAGTTAGCTTATTGTATCAGCATGAACGAGGTCAACTGACAGATGGTCAATTGGCAGATGCTCTGTTACCTTATCGTACAAATGATAATCGTAAACAAATAGAAGATGAATTTGCGCGTGTAGGTATTGTTCATCAGCATAATTTAGCTATTTCTGGTGGATCTAATAAAAATCGATACATGGCTACTGTTAATTATATGGGTGATTATGGTAATCAAAAGTATCAAAGTAAAGATCGTATTGGATTTAGCCTAAAAGATGATGTGGATTTTTTTGATTGGTTATCGGCTGATTTTGGAGTTACAGGAAGCTTTTATCGTTCAAAGGGTGATAATGGAGCAGGTAGTTATAGCAGCTTGATGAGTAGTTATCCTAGTTATTATATGTTAAGGGATTTACTGGGAAATCCACTAGATTTTCAACGTACTAAATCAGATTATGAATTGCAACGTTTGCAAAGTATAGGTTTGATGGATGAAACATATAGTCCGATAAAGAATCGTGCAGAAGAAAGCTATCATAATAATTCCAATTATTATCGTTTGCATGCAGGATTGAAATTTAAAATTCTAGAAGGTCTTAATATTGATTTAAAATATCAGACAGAAGGGACTTATGATAAAAATCGTACTTTATATAGTAATATGTCATATACAGTGCGTAATATGATAAATGATGCAGCTCAATATGATGCGGCAACAGGAAGCCTTACACTGAATGTTCCTAAAGGTGGTCAATTGGATGAAAGCCGTTATGAATCTTATTCATATACAATGCGTGCTCAAGTGAACTTTAATCGTATATTTGGAAAACATGCTATATCTGCGTTGGGCGGTGCTGAACGTCGGTTGGTGCGTCGTACTGGTGCGCAGAATTATTATATGGGATATGATGATAATAGCTTGGGAGTAAAACCTATAAATCCGTTGGTTATGTCTCCTATTAATGGTACTGAATCTTTGTCGGGGTCGTTTAATTGGGTCTATGGTGAATATAATGCATTGACCCATACAGAAGACCGATATGTTTCTTTTTATGCTAATGGTTCATATACATTCGATGAACGTTATTCATTAACTGGAAGTATTCGTATTGACCAATCTAATCTGTTCGGTACTGATCCTAAATATCAGTATCGTCCGTTGTGGTCCGTTGGTGGTAGTTGGCAGATAGCTAATGAGCCTTTTATGGAAGATTGTATGTGGTTGAATCGTTTGAATTTGCGTATGACTTATGGTGTGGGTGGTAATGTTCCTAAGGATGCAGGACCGTATATGACTGTGGTTGATAGCGGATATAATGAATGGGTTGGAGATTTTGGTTCGTATATACAGAATCCACCCAACTCTCAACTTCGTTGGGAGAAAACGGCTTCTACCAATGTCGGGATTGATTTTTCTGCATTCAATTCTCGTTTAAGCGGTAGTATTGATTATTATTATAAGAAAACTACGGATTTATTAGGAAATCGTAATGCGGATCCGACTTTGGGTTGGGCAAGTCTATTGCAAAATTATGGCTCGATGTTTAATAGAGGTGTAGAATTGTCATTACAGAGTGTAAATATTCAAAATAAGAATTTTACTTGGGGAACAAATTTAATGTTTAGTTATAATAAAAATGAATTGACAAATTTAGAAGGTACAAAAGAAACGGTTTTTTATTATAGTGCATATAATGTAGCAGCTGTTGGTTATCCTATTAATAGTGTCTTTAGTTATCGTTATGCAGGACTTAATCCGACAAATGGGAATGTGTTGGTGTATAATAAAGAAGGAGAAAAGGTTTCAAAAGTAAGTTCTATTGATGATATGGTATATTCTGGAACTCGTACTCCAAAGTATACGGCATCATTGAAAAATTTCTTCTCTTATCGTGATTTTGATTTTTCATTTATGTTTGTATATTATGGTGGTCATGTGTTACGTGATGTTGTAGCTGGATATATGGGTGGTGCACCGAGTGCGAATCTTACTCGTAAGGCTTTAAACCATTGGAGGAAACCGGGGGATGAAAATATTCCAGGAGTAGCTCCGTCTTTCAATAGGAATATTTATTATACAGATGCTCAGACATGGTATTCGGCAGACATTCATGTAAAAAAGGCAGATTATATTAAATTGAGAGATATCTCATTGAGTTACAATTTGCCAAAGAATTGGTTGAGGAAATATTTTATAGAATCGGCCGCAGTGACTTGTCAAATTAGTAATGTGTGGTGGTGGGCTGCTAACGGAGATATTGATCCGGAAGCGTATACTACATCGGGATATGGATGGGGAGCATTGACTCTTCCGAATCCTACTACTTATACAATTGGTTTGTCTCTTAATTTTTAAACGATTGAATAGATAAATATGAAATTATATAAATTTTTACTTTGTGCATGTTTGGCGTTACCTGTAATGTCATGTGATGATTATTTGGATATACAACCTAAAGGGATTGTAATTCCGGAAAAGAGTGAAGACTATGAACGTTTATTGAATTATGCTCAATTGCTAAAGGCTTCTGAATCATATCCTAACTTTATGACAGATGATGTTTTCATGCCTTATGAAGATGATATGACTGGAGGATTTTTTTCTCTGGAGTTGCCGAACCAGCATTTATATGCGTTTAATAGTGAAATCTTTGGAGAAGGAGAGAGTGACGGTCTTTGGGAATACTCTTATAATCGTATTTATTATTATAACGTAGTTATTGATGATATAATGGGGGCTACTCAAGATACTGAAGAACATAAAAAGCAATTGAGGGCTGAAGCATTGGTTGGGCGTGCTTTTGAGTATTTGACTTTGGTTAATGCTTATGCTAACCATTACGACCCGTCGACTGCTGCTACAGATCCTGGCGTTCCATTGATGTTGGATAAAAATATCAATAAAACAAATTTGCAGCGCGCTACAGTGCAGGAAGTATATGATCAAATTAAGGCGGATCTGGATGAGGCTGCTCCTAATTTACCGGAAAAACCGGTGTTGAATGCCTATCGTGCATCTAAGCCGGTGGGGTATGGGATGTTGGCACGTATGTATCTTTATATGGGAGATTACAAAAAAGCTTTGGAGAATGCGGTGATCTCATTACAGAATAATTCAACTTTGATGAGTCTTTTCCCGTATAAAGTAGTGGATCGTGATAAATATATTGGTAGGATTGATGTTCCGGATGGAGATGAGAACCCGGAAAATATTTATATTCGTTTGGCCCCCTGGACTTTTGGATTTAGTGCTACTGCATATGCTTCTGAAGAATTGGCCTCTTTGTATGATCAGGAAAAGGATCAGCGTTATCTGTTGTATTTTACGAAATATTTAGGTGGGATAGATTTGGATTATCCTCTTTGGGCACCTTATATTTATGCCAACATGGCTATGTCTACCCCGGAAATGTATCTGATAGCAGCAGAGTGTGAAGCTCGTATAGGTAGTAAAGACAAAGCTATGGAATATATTAACACCTTGCGTGATAGTCGTATTATTGATAATGTACCTTTGGTTGCAAGTGATAACAAGGATGCATTGGTAAAAGTCTTGGAGGAAAGAAGACGGGAAATGCCTATGCTTGGCTGTACCCGCTTGATTGACTTGAAACGTTTGAATCGTGAACCTGAATTCGCAAAGACTATTGTGCATGAGGTGAATGGTGTAGAGTACAGATTGGAGCCCAATAGTCCTAAATATATTTTGCCTATTCCACCCTCTGTACTTCGTTTTAATCCTGATATGATTCCTAACATAAGATAAAAGATATTTTAATGAAAAAACTAACGATTATGATGGCAACAGCAGCATTATGCTGTTGCCTGGGTTCCTGTAACAGTGGAACTAAGCAAGAATTGGCGAATACGGTTCATTTGAAAGGCCAGTTGCTTGATATGGGTAGCCAGAATGTGCGTATGAGATTTGACGGAGCAGCATCTATGCTAGGTGACAGCCGGGATATTTTGTTGAAAACGGATGCTGCCGGTTATTTTGATACTACTTTTGTACTTAAAGAGCCGACATATTATACTATCAGCCGCAACACATTGTATCTTACTCCAGGAGATGACATGACTATCAAAGTAACTCAGACAAATACAGAAGCGGAATTCTCGGGAATTGGAGCCGAAGCCAATAATTACATGAAGTTCCGTCTTTTTCCGAAAGGTGGTTCTTATCTGGAAGCCGGTGGTAACTTGCGTGGAGATTTTGTATCCACTAAAGCGTTGGTTGACAGCTTGGCCGCTATACGTATGCATACATTGGATACGTTAAGTAATGTGTCTGATGCATTTAAAAAGCTGGAAACAGCACGGATCAAAGCGGATATTATTAATAGTTATATCTGTTATGCAAGTTATTCAAGGATGTTTGCCGGAGTGAAGACGGAAGAAGAGATGCGGGCTAAATGGAATGAATTTAATGTTTCATTAACTCAGGATGTAACTCCGCTATATAAGGAGATTATGAATGAAGATATGCTGAATGTAGCTGTGGTGCGCGATGTTTTGTCTTATCAGGAAGATTCTACATTAGCTTCTCTTTGGTTTAAGGATATTTCCATTCCTGCGCGTACTACGGAATTATATGCTTGTGCTAAAATAGTCGATAATCTGAGAAATGAAGCTTCAGAACAGACTGTGAACGAGGCGAAGGCATTTTTGCAGACAGTGAAGAATGCTGATTTTGCAACAGAAATTGAAGGAAAGATTGTTCAAGCTTCCAAGTTGCTTCCCGGACAACCTGCCATTGATTTTGAGATGTTGGATGTGGAGGGTAATGTGAAGCATCTTGCAGATTTTAAGGGTAAGGTGATTTATATTGATTTATGGGCGACCTGGTGTGGGCCTTGCATTCAGGAATCTCCGGCATTTGAGGCTTTAGGTAAGAAATATGCGGGTAAGGATATCGTTTTTCTTCCGGTTTCTACAGATACTACAACGAAACCTTGGTTAAGGTATTTGGATGGACATAAGAAAGAATTGACTCAATATCATTCCAATGATGTTGCTTTAAAAGAAAGTTGGGCTATCATGTATATTCCTCGTTTTATTTTGATAGACAAGGATTTCAATATTGTGAATGCATACGCTCCACGTCCGTCAAGTGAAGAGATTGGTACTTTGATTGATTCTGTTCTTAATAAATAGTAAATTTATGATTTATAAAAAATATCTATTATTAGGCGTTTCTTTATGTATGTTAAATGCTTGCAATGAGTCTAAGTCTGTGTCTTTAGAGGGTAGTCTTGATGGAATCCAGGCTGATTCTATCTATTTATATCAAGTAGACAATGAGCATTATGGTAGTGTGAAACTGATTAAATCTATTGCTGTTACCGATGGTAGGTTTGCTTATCCCACTGATTCTATACAAGCGGGTCTTTATTGTTTCTCTTTGCAGAATATGGAGCGTGGAGAGTATTTACAGCAATACGCTAATTTGTTTTTGGAACCCAAATCCATGCAGCTTACCTTGGGTAAGGATAAGTATGATCAACTGAGTTTACATGCTACAGGGTCTGCATTGCAGGAGCAATACGAAGCCTTGCAAGAAGCGAAATATGTAGCAGGTAATCGTATGGTTCTCGATTCTTTGGATCATATGTTCTATGAAGCTCGTGAAAAAGGGGATCGTGAGGAAATGGAGCGTATCCGGGAGGTTTCCAGTCCTTATTATGAGAGTGCCTCGGAACAGACTCGTAAACTGATAAATGGGGAAATTGCTAAAAATAAAGGCTCATACTTCGGTTTGTATCTTTATTATACTTATCGCTTCCAAAATCATACTTTTAATACAGTTGAGGAGATTGATGAGGTACGTAACTTCATAGGCAGTTTTGATGAGGCGTCCAGGCAAAGTGGTATATATGTAAAAATGCAAGAAGGTTTGGATAAATTTGCTAGGTGTGCTACCGGTAGCGTTGCTCCTGCTATAACAGGAATTGATTTGAAAGGGAATTCTGTCAGTTTGAACGATTTCAAGGGTAAATATGTTCTAGTCGATTTCTGGTTTGCCGGTTGTAGTTGGTGTCGTAAGGAAACTCCTTATCTGTTGAAGACGTACAATGCTTTCAAAGATAAAGGATTTACTATTTATGGTGTGTCTACAGACCGTCGTGAGGAAGATTGGAAAAAGGCTATTGAAGAAGACAAGAGCTATTGGAATCAGGTTCTGTTGCAGAAAGACGACGTGAAGGATGTGTTGGAATCATACTGTATTGTCGGTTTCCCACATATAATTTTAGTAGATCCGGAAGGTAAAATTGTAGCGAAGGAGTTGCGTGGAGATGATCTTTATAATACCGTCGAAAAGTTTGTAAACGGAGCAAAATAAAGAAATGTGTTTTTTAACTCATAAAGCAGTAGGCTGGGAATGTCCGGTCTACTGTTTTTTCTTTTATGGAATATGTTTTTTTTGAAGGAATGATATGGTTTTATTATAGATAGTGATGTTCTGTATTGTATTTATTTTTTAAATAAATCTAATGTGTGACCTGTATTTCTTTAATGTTTTCCTTTTGAAGAACATATTGTCTGTCGGATAAGTTAAAAGTTTACCTTTGCAATATAATCAGAGGATGAGATATTGATCTATAATAAATATTATAAATAAAACGCATAGGTATTGTAAGCGTACAATACTTTTTGGTGGTCTCGTTGGATGCTTGTGTTCAGATTTAAGGCGAGGTCACCTTATTCTCGTAGAGAATTTAGATTTTAATTTGAATGATACTTGCTCGCGATGAGTAGGTATCATTTGTTTTTTAGGGGGGGTATTATGGAAATGGAAAATAGGTAGGTCTTTCTCCAAAACGTTGTTGATTGAATAAAACAAGTAAAAGAAAGAATTTCTCTATGTTAAGATAACAGTTTACTTTAAATTCTTAACTTTGTTCCCCTTGAAAAATGATTGTTACAAGATAATTTAACAGCTAAAAATGCAACAATATAAAAGACCGGAAGCTATAAAACGTATGAATGAGCTGGCGGGTAGCCGGAAGCCTTTCCTTTTTATTATAGATTATAAACAGCAGTGTTCCTTGATAGAGGAAATAAGTCGGATTGATTCTACCCGTTGCCGTTATAACTTTAATGGAGTGAAAAATGTGGATACTGTAACAGAAAGTTACAGTGGGCGGATAGACTGGAACTTTGTTCCAATGTCTTTGACAGACTACCGGCAGGCTTTTGAAATCGTAAAACGGAATATTCTGGCAGGTAACAGCTATCTCGCTAATTTGACTTGCAAGGTTCCTGTCAGTACTAATCTTACTTTGGAGGATGTGTTCCGGTACTCCAAAGCGCTTTATAGACTTTGGTTGAAAGATAAACTGGTCTGTTTCTCACCCGAAATTTTTGTTCGTATAGAAGATGGCGAGATAAAATCTTTCCCCATGAAAGGAACGATTGACGCTACCTTACCTAATGCGGAAAAACTGTTGATGGATGATCCTAAGGAAACTGCCGAACATGCTACCATTGTAGATTTGATTCGTAATGATTTGAGTATGGTGGCGGAACAGGTCAGGGTTGTCCGCTATCGTTATTGTGACCGGCTTGAAACCAATAAGGGACCTATCTTTCAGACAAGCTCCGAAATATGTGGTGTCTTGCCCGATGATTACCCGTCGCATATAGGAGATATTATATTTCGTTTGTTACCAGCCGGTTCCATAACCGGAGCGCCCAAATCCAAGACGATGGATATTATTGAAGAAGCGGAAAATTATGAGCGTGGATTTTATACGGGCATAATGGGTTATTGTGACGGTAGGACTTTAGACAGTGCGGTGATGATCCGTTTTTTAGAACAGGAAGGAGAGAATCTTTATTATAAGGCGGGGGGAGGAATTACTTCAAAGAGTGATTTACAAAGTGAATATAATGAAATGATACAGAAGATTTATGTACCCATTTATTGAAACTATACGGATAGAACAAGGAAAAGCGTGTAATTTGTCTTATCATAATGAAAGACTGAACAATACCCTTCATCATTTCTGGCCGGACTGTGCCGGCATAGAATTAGGTGAATACCTGAAATTGACACCGGAGATGAACGGAATGAAATGTAGGGTGATTTATGATGGAGGTGGAATAAAAGAAATTAGTTATGAAGCCTATCAGATGCGTCCGGTACATTCTTTGCAGTTGGTTTATTCGGATGATATAGATTATACTTATAAAAGTACAGACAGGGAAGCTTTAAACCGGCTTTTTGCCTGCCGTGGAGAACGGGATGATATTTTAATTGTCAGACGCGGACTGCTGACCGATACTTCCATAGCTAATATTGCCTTGTTTGATGGTAAGGATTGGTTCACACCTAAATTACCTTTGTTGAGAGGGACTTGCCGTACAGCATTGATTGACAACGGAATTATAAAAGAAAAAGATATCCGGCCGGAAGAACTATCCTCTTATTCTTTTGTTAGGTTATTTAACGCTATGATTAAATGGGGAGCGTTGGAATTTTCTACCGGAACCATTTACGGATAATAAGAAAGAAGGTGGAATTTTGAAGATTTTTGTTTGTTTCCTTAAATAATTTGCTATATTTGCAAAAAAAATATAAATATAGGTAGGGTATGAGATTGCGGACAGTTGCCAAGTTGGGTATGGTGCTATCAGTGGTATTGTTTTGTACGGCTGTGGGCTTTTACGGCTTTGCTAAATTAAGCCTGACGGATAAGAGTCGTGAGATCAATCTCTTCTCACTTGTACCGGCTGATTGCATCGGTGTGTTGGAGAGTGATAATATTAATTATTTTCTGAATGAATTTCCTCAATTGAACTATTCTGAAGAACTGGGTAATTTCCAGTTTCCCGGTTTGTTTAATTATGTGTTGGGAGGTTTGAACGAATATACCACTAACACTGCTCATGGTCTGAGCAGTAAGATGAGCCGGGTGGTGGTCAGTTTCCATTCTCCGGGTACTCCGCGTGACCAGGTGGTATATTTCCGTATGGGGGCTGATGATAAGGAAACATTGGGAGATATGTTGTTAGAGAGAACTCCGGGAAGTTTTTCACCTAAAAAAGAGAAATACAGAGGAAAAACTATAGCAGTCTATCCATTGGGCAATAATGATTTTCTAGCTGTCTATAGCGAGGCGGGATTCTATGTGGTGAGTTATCAGAAGAGTTTGATAGAGAAAGTGATTGATGCGCGTGAGGATGAAGAGAAAGCATTGAGTAATGATCCCGTGTTTGCCAAAGCGATGCAGAAAAAGAAAACGCATAACTTCCTGACTTTATACGGACGTACGCCGTCTATGCCTTTCTTGCAGGATAACAGTGGCTGTTGGAGTGAGTTTGACTTTCACATGAACAGTGATGTGGTGTACCTCACCGGAGATACTTTTATGCCTGATTCATGCGGCTGTGTGAACCAGATGGCCGAAAAATTGAAGAATATTCCGGATATAAGGGAAGATAGTTTGATTATTTCTGCTGATAAAGATTCCATGGCAAATTATATGGAAGAGGCCTACGAAAGAAATAGCAGGACATTGTTCAATGAATGTGTAGCTAATCTTTCACGTGATGCAGCCTTTATGCTTGTGGCGGACATGAACAAGATTTCCCGCAACCCGGAACGTTTCGAGCCTTATTTGCCGGCATTTCTGTTGGAGAATGCTCCTTTATTCCATTCGTTTATTCTTTCAACCCAATTGTCGGTTGTGAACGACCGGCTTTCCCATATCATGGTACTGACATATAAGGATTAGCGCAACTTATGTCGGTGGAAGTGGGGAGCCACTTTGCTTCTAAAATAAAATAACGAAATAACAGTGAGTGCGGCTCCGAATAGATAGGCCATCTTGAAGGTGGCTATTTCTGCTATATATCCGCCCAATAACATGCCGGCGCCTATACCTACATCCCACGAAGTCAAGTAGGTACTGGTTGCCGTACCACGCTGGTTGTTGGGGGCCAAGTTCACAAACAGCGTGTTATAGGCGGGGAACATGGTTCCAAACCCAATACCTAGTAAAAGAGCTATGGTGAACAGAAAATAAGTGGTCCATTGCAGACTCCATGTTGTCAGCCATCCGCATGAACTCAAACCGAAGAAACAGAAGCAGACCAGATACAGACCGGCTTCAATAACTTGAGTAACCATTCCCCGGTCTACCAGGCGTCCGGAGAAAAGACGGGAAACTGCCATTCCTAATGCCATGAAGGTGAAGAAGAAACCGGTGGATGCCTGGATACCTATTTGCTTGGCATACATTGCAACGTAATTGGTGGTCATGCCATAAGGGATGGATAGTAATAACAGACTGAAACCTGCCGGTATTCCTTTAAGCAAAATAAAGCGGTCCAATGATATCGGTTCTCGTTTTACAGGAGGTTTGTAGGTGGTCTTTACCAATGAGGCGCATAGAAATCCTATCAGGCAGGAACCTAATGAGCAACAGAAGATAAGCGTATAGTCTGCTCCTGCATCATGCAGGAAGAGTCCGGTCATCGGTCCGATGGACATGGCTATATTGTTTGCCAGCCCATAATATCCTAATCCTTCCCCACGGCGTGAAGAAGGCATGATATCAATGACAATGGTATTTCCGCTGACTGTCACCATGCCGAATGATACTCCGTGTATAATGCGGAATAAAATAAATAAGGTGAGTGTTCCTGCAATGAGATATCCTCCGAAGATGGCGGTAAAAGTGAAATAAGCCAACAGATAAAGTGGTTTGCGGGCAAATGTATCTAACAGATAGCCGGAAAAGGGGCGTATGCACAGGGCGGCAATGGTGTAACAGGAAAGTATGGCCCCTATGGTTGTTTTGTTGGCGTCGAAAACTTCTGCCAGATAGAAAGGCAATACAGGCATCAGTAACCAGAATCCAAAGAATAATAGAAAATTGGCTGCCAGTATTTCTATATAATTTTTGGTAATCAGCTTGTCCTTCATAAGCAATAATGTGCTAATATGTCAATGTATCAATATGCTAATGTGGCAATATGTTAATATGCCAATTGACCGCGTTCTATTCCGCATGGCAATTGGCATATCAGCACATGGTCACATTGACACATTATTAATTGGCTGCTTCGAATTCTTTCAGGAAGCGGGTATCGTTTTCAGAGAATAATCGTAAGTCGTTTACACGATATTTCAAGTTGGTAATGCGTTCAATACCCATACCTAGCGCATAGCCTGAGTAAACTTTGCTGTCAATGCCGTTGGCTTCCAATACATTCGGATCCACCATACCACATCCCAGAATTTCCACCCAGCCTGTGCCTTTACAGAACGGACAACCTTTTCCGCCGCAAATATTACAACTGATATCCATTTCGGCACTTGGTTCGGTGAACGGGAAATAGGACGGACGCAGACGGATTTGAGTATCTTCGCCGAACATTTCTTTGGCAAACAACAGCAATACCTGCTTCAAATCAGTGAATGATACATTCTTGTCAATGTAGAGTGCTTCCACTTGATGGAAGAATGCATGGGCACGATAACTGATCGCTTCATTGCGGTATACACGTCCCGGACAGATGATGCGGATAGGAGGTTGCGAATGTTCCATAGCTCTTGCCTGTACGGAAGAAGTGTGAGTGCGAAGTACGATGTTCTTTTTCACATCTTCCTGATTGGCTTCGATGAAGAAAGTATCTTGCATATCACGTGCAGGATGGTCTTCGGCAAAATTCATGGCAGTGAATACGTGCAAGTCGTCTTCTATTTCGGGACCGTCGGCAATACTGAAGCCCAGCCGATGGAATATATCAATGATTTCATTCTTTACAATGCTCAGCGGGTGACGTGTTCCCAGTTCGATGGGATAAGCCGTACGGGTAAGATCCATTTCGGCTGCGCTGTTATCTTGGGTTTCGAAAGCTTCTTTCAATGAGGCGATACGCTCCTGAGCCTTGTTCTTCAGCTCGTTCAGTTTCATACCCACCTCTTTTTTCTGCTCGGCAGGTACGTTGCGGAAGTCTGCCATCAACTCATTAATCGCTCCTTTTTTGCTAAGATATTTAATGCGCAAGGCTTCCAATTCTTCCGCATTGGCTGCTTGCAAGCCTTCAATTTCCTGAAGTAATTGTTCTATTTTAGCTAACATAGTTTCTTCTTTATTTTTTAATGACCGCAAAGTTAGCGAATTAAACCCATATATTTTGCTGAAAACTAAAAAAAACGATATTTTTGCATCGATTTTTTCTAAATATAGAAAATGAGAAAACTTATAATCGGAGTTTGTCTGCTTATGCTGATAAGCTCCTGTGGAGGTGGGAAAAAGAAAATGGACCCCTTCGAGACGCTTACTGAGGAGATTGATTCGCTGACTGCAACCCCGGACACAACAGAAGCGATGGCTGCGGTAGAGGAAGAACCAATGGTTCCCGCTACGGCCGACGAAAGTTTTGCCGACTTTTTCTACAATTTTGCTAGTGATGAAAAATTACAATTGTCACGCATCGTGTTCCCTTTGCCGTATTATACAATGGAAAAGAAAGAGCACATTGAAAAGGAGCAATGGAAACACGATCCTTTATTCAGCCGGCAGGATGCCTATACAGTTCTGTTCGATAAGGCGGAAGACATGGAAATGGAGAAAGATACGGGGCTTACCAGTGTCAAGATAGAATGGATTTACTTGAAGAAGGGAAAAATCAAGCGGTACTATTTTGAGCGTCTGAAGGGGCTGTGGAAACTGGAGGCCATAGATTTCGCGGATATGCCGAGAGAGGATACCGGTAAGGAGGACTTCTTTGAGTTTTATGAACGTTTTGCCAATGATTCTGTTTTCCAGTTGTCTCGTTTGCACGAACCGTTGAAGTTTGTGACCGCTGATCCTGAAGACGAGTTTCAGATACTGGAAACGACTTTGGAGGCCGGGCAATGGTTCGCATTCCAGCCTGTATTGCCTCGTGAGAATCTGACTAATGTAAACTATGGCCAGAACGAGAATGTGCATTCCAATACGAAGGTGATTGAAATGAAAGGTTTTGGCAATGGATTTAATAATACGCTCTATTTTGAACGGCGCCACGGTTTGTGGAAACTGATGCAGTTTGAGGATCTGAGCGATTGATTTGATTGTAAATGAAGGAAATAAAAGACTACTCTCTGTTGCCTCATAATACATTTGGTATGGATGTGAAGGCATCTTTGTTTGTGGAATATGAATCGGTGACAGAGCTGCAATCCATCTTGTCGGATAAAAAACTGATGGCCGGTAACTGGTTGCATATTGGCGGAGGAAGCAATCTGCTTTTTAAAGGTGATTATGCGGGAACTGTCCTGCATTCGGCTATCCGGGGGTATGAGGTGGTTGCTGAAAACGAACAGGAAATAGAGGTAAGGGCAGGAGCCGGTGAGGTGTGGGATGATTTTGTGGCATATACCGTGAAAAACAGTTGGTATGGTGCTGAAAATCTGTCATTGATTCCCGGTGAAGTGGGTGCTTCTGCCGTTCAGAATATCGGTGCGTATGGTGTTGAGGCAAAAGATTTGATTGTAAGTGTGGAAACCGTCGAGGTGGAAACCGGCAGGAAACGGATTTTTACCAAAGAGGAATGCCGTTACGCTTATCGTGAAAGCATTTTCAAGAAAGATTTGAAAGGTAAATATATAGTGACTTACGTCACCTATCGTTTAAGTAAACAGCCGGTTTTTAATCTGGAGTATGGAAATGTGCGTGGCGAATTGGAAAAGCGAGGAGGTGAGGTGGCATTGGAGAATGTAAGGAAGGTGATTATTGCCGTGCGTGAAGCCAAGTTGCCCGATCCCCGGGTGCAGGGAAATGCCGGAAGTTTCTTTATGAATCCGATTATTCCACGCAGGCAGTTTGAAATAGTACAGCAACAGTATCCTGATATGCCACATTATGAGGTGGATGGCAATAGGGTGAAGATTCCTGCTGCATGGATGATAGACCGTTGCGGCTGGAAAGGCAAACAAATAGGACGCGCGGGTGTTCATTCTAAACAGGCATTGGTCTTGGTGAACTGTGGAGGCGCTACGGGAGATGAAGTGATTGCTCTTGCCAGACGGATACAGGAGTCTGTGCTTCAAAAGTTCGGGGTGGCTATCTCTCCCGAAGTGAATTTTATATAAGGTATGATATGAAGATTACAATACTAGGCAGCGGAACGTCTACGGGAGTACCCGAAATAGGGTGCAAATGTCCGGTATGCACCAGCAGCGATCCCCGGGACAACCGTTTGCGTTGTTCGGGACTGGTAGAAACGGAAGGGCTCCGGATTCTGATAGATTGCGGTCCCGATTTCCGTGAACAGATGATACGGTTGAACGATTTCAAGCCGTTGGACGGTGTTTTGATTACTCACGAACACTATGACCATGTAGGAGGCTTGGATGATTTGCGTCCTTTCTGTCGTTTTCGCGATGTGCCGGTTTATGCCGAACAATATACGGCAGAGCGTTTACGCCAGCGTATTCCTTATTGTTTTGCCGAACATCTTTATCCGGGAGTTCCCCGTATTACATTAGAGGAAATTGTTCCCGATTCTCCTTTTATTATCGGCAATCCCGAAGGAAACAAAGTAGAGGTGACACCTCTTCGGGTAATGCACGGCAAACTGCCCATTTTGGGATACCGTATCGGCCGGATGGCATGGATTACCGATATGTTGACGATGCCTGGGGCTGAATATGATTTGCTGCAAGGACTGGATGTGTTGGTAATGAATGCATTGCGTCCTCAGCCTCACCATACCCACCAGAATTTGAAGGAGGCTTTGGACAATGCACAAAGAATAGGAGCCGGGGAAACCTATTTTATTCACATGAGTCATCATATAGGATTACATGCTGATGCTGAACGGTTATTGCCTCCGCATGTGCATTTTGCATACGATGGAATGAAAATTTGTTTATAAAGCCGGCTTCAACGAATACCGGCACAATCCGTTCAACCCGCATTCCGAACATTTCGGTGTCCGTGCCACACAAACATATCTTCCGTGTAAAATAAGCCAATGATGTGCGGTGGGCACAATCTCCTTCGGAATATACTTCATCAGATATTTCTCGGTAGCCAGCGGTGTGGTGCAGGTTTGAGGAACCAGCCCGATGCGGTGGCTCACGCGGAACACATGTGTATCTACCGCCATGGCCGCTTTATTGAATACTACACTTTGGATGACATTGGCTGTCTTGCGTCCCACTCCCGGCAGTTTGACCAGTTCTTCCAATGTTCCCGGTACTTCGCTATGAAAATCTTTCACCAGCATTTGCGCCATGCCCACCAGGTGTTTTGCCTTGTTGTTGGGATAACTTACACTCCGTATGTATTCATAAATCACTTCCGGCGTCGAAGCGGCCAATGCCTCAGGAGTCGGGAAATCCCGGTAAAGAGGAGGGGTGATCATATTTACCCGTTTGTCCGTGCATTGTGCACTCAGGATAACAGCTATCAATAACTCGAATGGGTTATTGTAATGAAGTTCGGTTTCGGCAACAGGCATCGCTTCTTGAAAATAAGCGATCACCTTGTTATAAAGTTCTTGTTTTTTCATCTTACCTTCTTTTTTCGGTTACAAATATAATTGATAAATCAATAGGGTAGAATTATTCAAGCAATTCATTTGTTTAGTTGAGTAAACTTCTTATATTTGCATAAATATATTAGATTTATGCAGCTTAACGTAAAGAATGAAACTTCTACATTGAAAGCTGTGGTGCTTGGACAACCCGGTTCCATAGGGAAGGTCCCCACGCTGGAAGAAACTTATGACGCCAAGTCATACGAGTCCGTATTGCATAACATATACCCCCATGAAGAAGATATTTTCAAAGAGATGAGATGCTTTGAAAGCGTATTGTTGAAATATGGGGTACAGGTCTATCGCCCGTGGACACTGGAGAATTGTAATCAGGTGTTTGCCCGTGATGTGGGGTTTGTGATTGACGACAAGATTATTGTTTCCAACATCATTCCCAACCGGGAGGATGAGAAGGAAGCCTACGAAGTGGTCTATAATCAGATAGCTTATAACAAGATTTTCAACCTTCCCGAAAAGGCGCACGTAGAGGGAGGTGATGTGGTGCTTTACAATAATATAGTGTTTGTAGGCCTTTATACCCAGCCCGATTACCCGCAGATGAAGACGGCACGTACCAACCGGTATGCTTTTTCCTTTCTGAAAGAAATCTGTCCGGGGAAGATATTTATCCCCTTGGAGCTGAAAAAACATAATACAGATCCACGTGCGGGGATTCTGCATCTGGATTGTACCTTTATGCCGGTAGGGAAAGGGCATGCGATTATTTATAAGGACGGATTTATGTATCCTCAGGATTATCATACTCTGCTCGATTTGTTCGGCAGGGAGAATGTATTTGAAATAACGCGGGAAGAGATGTACTATATGAATACGAATGTCTTTTCCATCTCTCCTGAGGTGGTGGTTTCTGAAAAGAACTTTATCCGCTTGAATACCTTTATGGAAGAGGTATGGGGAATGACGGTAGAGCGTGTACCTTATTATGAAATATCTAAGATGGGCGGACTGTTGCGCTGCTCCACCTTACCATTAATCCGAGAAAATGACTAAACAAACAACAAACCACATTTTGATGGTGGAACCCGTGGCCTTCGGGTTCAATGAAGAAACAGCGGCCAACAATTATTTCCAGCAGCGGACAGTTGCGGCAGGTGAAACAGTACAAGCTTGTGCCTTGAAGGAATTTCGGGGCATGGTGGATAAGTTGCGTGCAAACGGCATAGAGGTAATAGTGGTGCAGGATACCCCGATACCTCATACTCCGGATTCCATATTTCCGAACAACTGGGTGTCCTTTCACGACGACGGAACGGTGGTGCTGTATCCTATGTTTGCGGAAAACCGCAGGGCGGAAAGACGGGCGGATATCTTGCAGCGGATAGAGTCGGAGGGGTTCAGCATCCGTCGGAAGGTAGATTATACAGGTTTTGAGGAAGAAAACCGCTTCCTGGAGGGGACCGGGGGAATCATTCTGGACCGGGTGAACCGTTATGCATACGCGGCTTTGTCGCAACGGGTGGACGAAGCATTATTGGGTCGGTTCTGCAAGGAACAGAACTTTATTCCGGTGCCCTTTCGCGCCTATCAGACTGTAAACGGACAACGTCTGCCCATTTATCATACCAACGTCATGATGTGTGTGGCAACAGATTATGCGGTCGTTTGTCTGGACAGCATCGACGACGTGGAAGAGCGTGAGCAGGTTTGTCACGTCTTGCGGCAGACAGGGAAAGAAATCATTGCCATCTCCGAGGAACAGATGCATCACTTTGCCGGAAATATGCTTCAGGTGGAGAACGGGAAAGGCGCATTGCTTCTAGTGATGTCTCAAAGTGCTTACGATTCGTTGGATGAAGGCCAGTTACAACGGCTGTCTAAGTATAACGCGTTGCTTCCCATGCCCATCCCTACCATTGAAACGCTGGGAGGAGGAAGTGCCCGTTGCATGATGGCGGAAATATTCTTGAAGAAAGAAAAACATTAAATAATAAAAAGCTTATGGATGCAAAATTATCGGCAGCTCAATTGATGGAGCTTGAGAACAAACATGGAGCACACAATTATCATCCTGTTCCTGTGGTATTGGATAAAGGAGAAGGTGTGTTTGTATGGGATGTGGAAGGAAAGAAATATTATGATTTCCTTTCCGCTTATTCGGCAGTGAACCAAGGACATTGTCATCCGCGTATTATCGATACGTTGGTAAAACAGGCGCGAAAGCTGACTTTGACTTCACGCGCTTTTTATAACAGCCAGTTGGGACGGTATGAAGAATTTGTCACCCGTTATTTCGGATATGACAAGGTTTTACCGATGAATACGGGAGCCGAGGCAGTAGAAACCGCATTGAAGCTTTGCCGCAAATGGGCGTATGAAGTAAAAAAGCTTCCCAAGGATACGGCGGAAATCGTTGTATGCCGGAATAATTTTCATGGGCGTACTACCACTATCGTTTCTTTCTCCATTGATCCGGACGCTTACAATAACTACGGACCTTTTACCCCCGGTTTTGTCGTGATTCCCTACAATGATGCCGAAGCATTGGCGAAAGTGCTGGACGAACATCCTCATGTGGCCGGATTCCTGGTTGAGCCCATTCAGGGAGAGGCAGGTGCTTATGTACCCGATGAGGGATATTTGAAAAAATGTTACGACTTGTGCCGTGCCCACAATGTACTTTTTATAGCCGATGAAGTGCAGACCGGCATTGCCCGTACAGGCAAATTGCTGGCTTGTGACTATGAGAATGTTCATCCGGATATCCTGATTTTGGGAAAGGCTTTATCGGGTGGGGCCTGTCCTGTTTCTGCGGTATTATCATGCAATGAAGTGATGGATGTTATCCGTCCGGGGCAACATGGCTCCACTTTTGGCGGAAATCCTATTGCTGCGGCAGTGGCTGTTACGGCGCTTGAGGTAGTACGGGACGAACAGTTGGCGGACAGGGCATACAGGCTGGGACTGATATTTCGGGAAGAGATGAGAAAACTGTGTGAAACATCTCGTGTGGCTTCTTTTGTCCGGGGCAAGGGATTGCTGAATGCGTTGATAATCAATAATGATGAAACGAAGGATTTGGCGTGGGAGATTTGCTTGAAATTGGCCGAAAACGGTTTGCTGGCCAAACCGACACATACGAATATTATTCGTTTTGCTCCGCCATTGGTGATTACAGAGGAACAATTAAAGGAGTGTATCGAAATTATAAAGAAGACGATTGCTTTGTTTGAATAAAGGATTTTTTTATCCTGTCTTTTAGGGGTGGATTCAATCTGCCCCTAAAATCGTTTTTACTGATACCCACCTGTTTGTGACGCTTCATCTTTCATTGTTCCATACTGTTTGGCTATAGAAAAGGTAATTATTTGATGAGGCTGTTTCTTCTTGATAAGAATATTTAATGCAGTTATATCCGGTTTACTCGGAAATAATTTCTATCTTTGCACCCCGAATTAAAAAAATAGACGTATGATGCCGTGAATAGCGGTCGTGTATTCTAGAACACCACGTAAAAAACAGGAGAAATGAAGAATAATAATACTGTATCTGTATCGTTCATGTTGCTTGGCATACTGTTTTGTGTATGTCTTGTCGCAGCAAATTTATTGGAAACCAAAGTTGTCCAGATCTGGAAAATTACGGCAACTGCCGGACTGGTTGTATTTCCTATCTCTTACATTATCAATGATTGTATAGCCGAAGTATGGGGCTTCCGCAAGGCACGTCTTATCATCTGGATGGGCTTTGCCATGAATTTCATGGTGGTAGCTTTGGCGCAGCTTGCCATTCTGATGCCCGCAGCTCCGTTTTGGGAAGGAGAGGATGGCTTCAACTTCGTTTTCGGCATGGCGCCCCGCATCGCTGTAGCCAGTCTGACCGCTTTCTTGGTCGGCTCTTTTCTCAATGCCTATGTCATGAGTAAAATGAAGCTGGCTTCGGGAGGAAAGAACTTTTCACTTCGTGCCATCACTTCCACTTTGGTGGGTGAGAGTGCCGATTCCATGATTTTCTTTCCTGTTGCCTTTGGAGGTTTGATGCCTGCCGGTGAACTGATAAAGATGATGGTTATTCAGGCAGTGCTCAAGACACTCTATGAAATTATTATCCTGCCCGTTACCATCCGTGTGGTAAATTACATCAAGAAGGTGGATGGCAGTGATGTCTTTGATGAGCATATCTCATACAATGTATTGAAAATCAAAGAACTTTAATAAGGTGCTGATGTGTCAGTGTGCCGGTTAGCCAATTACCATGCGGTATATGGCGCAGCATATCCACATAGCGCGGCAATTGGCACATTGGCGTATTAGTAAATTGAAAAATTGTCAACAATGAATAAAAGTGACGCATTGGTTGTGTTCAGCGGAGGGCAGGACTCAACCACTTGCCTGTTTTGGGCAAAAAAACATTTCCGCAAAGTGTATGCTTTAAGCTTTATCTATGGACAAAAGCATGTGAAGGAAGTGGAACTGGCCCGTGCTATTGCCGGAAAGGCAGGGGTGGAGTTTAAAGCGATGGATGTTTCCTTTATAGGCAACCTGGGTAAAAATTCGCTGACAGATACTACGATAACGATGGATGAGGTGAAGCCTGCCGATAGTTTCCCTAATACGTTTGTGCCGGGGCGGAATTTGTTCTTTCTGAGCATTGCAGCTGTCTATGCACGCGAATTGGGGATCAATCATATCGTGACCGGTGTGTCACAGACAGACTTCAGCGGTTATCCCGATTGCCGGGATGCTTTTATCAAGTCGCTGAATGTGACATTGAACCTTGCCATGGACGAGCAGTTCGTGCTTCACACTCCGCTGATGTGGATTGATAAAGCGGAAACATGGGCGTTGGCGGACGAATTGGGCGTGCTCGATTTGATCCGGCATGAAACGCTGACTTGCTATAATGGCGTACAGGGGGATGGCTGCGGTCATTGCCTGGCCTGTAAGCTCCGTCGTGAAGGATTGGAAAAGTATCTGGAGATAAAGGCGGAAAGAGAGAAACGATAGGATAAACGAAGGTGTTTTCTCTTTGTATGAAAGGTGTTCCTTTCTTGTCAGGTATATCGTTTCACTTTAGTGAGCAAGTTTTATCACTGAAGTGAAGAAGTTTCATCACTCAAGTGGTACAGTTTCATCACTTTAGTGAAACGATGTACTTGGCAGGGAGAGAATTTCTATTCCAAGGTATGAAAGAGAAAACATGAATATGAAAAAAACAGATTTTAATGGAAAGAAAAGATGAATTGACCCTTCTCGGGTCGAAGACCGAGTACAGGCAAGATTATGCTCCCGAAGTGTTGGAGTCCTTTGTGAACAAACATCCCGGAAACGACTATTGGGTACGTTTTAACTGTCCCGAATTTACCAGTTTGTGTCCTATTACAGGACAGCCCGATTTTGCGGAAATCCGTATCTCCTACCTGCCTGATGTGAAAATGGTGGAGAGCAAGAGCTTGAAGCTGTATTTGTTTAGTTTCCGTAATCATGGCGATTTTCATGAAGATTGCGTGAATATCATCATGAAAGATTTGATTAAGCTGATGGATCCTAAATATATTGAGGTGACGGGCATTTTTACTCCGCGCGGTGGTATTTCCATTTATCCGTATTGTAATTACGGCCGTCCGGGTACTAAGTATGAGGAATTGGCGGAGTATCGGATGCGTAATCACGATTTATAGATGTATCTCTTGGAATGAATAGATAGATTGTGGGCTCAAATATTTGCTGGTTTTGAAAATTTGTTCTATTTTTGCACTCCGAAAAAAGGAGAGGTGCTCGAGTGGTTGAAGAGGCACGCCTGGAAAGCGTGTATACCCCAAAAGGGTATCCGGGGTTCGAATCCCCGTCTCTCCGCAAAAGTAGAAAAGTTAAAGTTGTAGATTCTTGAATTTGAACAATTCAAGAATTTTTCTTTTTCCAGCACTTATCTGTATGGATGATAATGCGGAAAGTGGTGAATACAAAAGGTGAATAAGAAACAGTACCCATAGTTCAGGCAGATTGATTTTATAATGGATGTAAAAACAATCTAATCGGGATATTATTATGGATATAAATTGATTGACGCAAAGGCTGGAAAAGTATAGCTTACCCTCAATGAATCATTTATGAAGGATTCCTTTCTAAATCCTTCACGACAACACATTGAAAAACAATGTATTGTGTAAATATGAAGGATTTGAAGGATTTCCCGGTGTTTTTTTATTTTAATAGGTTTTATGATAACTCCAATCCCAGTGCTTCTTTTAATTTCAGCAGATTCGGGTTTTTCTTGCTCATCATCTGGAAACGTTCCACGTGGCTGTAAGCACGGATGTTCTCGGTAGGGGCACTGACACGTACCGTCATGGTGATTTTCCGGTTGTGCAGACGTTCGCGTAAGTGATTCTGAACCGATGGTATCAATTGTACCATATATTTTTCCACCATATCATTGTCTACTGTCACTTCAAAAGTCGTGTCATTCAACAAATGCGGATGCATGTTCATCATTCGTGCGGAGTTAGCCTTCTCTTCCTTGGGCAGGGCGGCTGCAAATTCACGCCAGTAATAGTCCAGATCTTTTTCATTGAAAATATAATCTTCGTATGTGGCATCGTTTTGGGCAGCGGTGCTTGCCGCTTTTGCTTCTTGCTTCTCCGCGGCTTGCTGTTCGTGCAAAGGACGGCGCAGGGATATACCGAGTGAGCCCGCCTTGAACACCGGGATTTTTTTCTCTTCTCTGGTCTGAGGCAGCGGGCTTGGACGGCTTGCGTTCATACTGCCGGCTGTACTTGTACCCTGTGGCTGAGGAGCGGCGGTTGCTGCGGTCTGTGCAGCGGCAGTTTTAGCCTGAGGCTGTGACTGCGTGGCGGCTGTGGAAGCCGCTTGCTGCGTAAATAGGGGTTTTAATATCTTCTTAGGGCCACGCCCACCACTTACATCGTCGGCATCGGGCAGAGTGAGTTGGGCGCATTGAATCAGTGTCAGTTCTACCAGCAGACGTTTGTTTTTGCTTGCACGATAGTTCAGGTCACAATCATTGCATAGCTTCATGGCACGGTACAGGAATTTCTGGTCGCATTTTTGTGCTTGTTCTTTATAGCGGTCGCGGATACCGGCGCCTACTTCCAGCAATTGCAGGGTGGAAGGGTCCTTGCTCACCAGCAAATCCCGGAAATGAGAGGATAGTCCGGTGATGAAATGACTGCCGTCAAATCCTTTTTTCAATACGTCGTTAAAAAGCAGCATGGATTCGGGAACTTTGTTTTCAAGCAACAAATCGGTCAGCTTGAAATAATATTCGTAATCCAAGACATTCAGGTTTTCAATCACACTTTTGTAAGTGATGTTCCCACCTGTGAAGCTGACTACTTGGTCGAAGATGGAAAGAGCATCGCGCATACCGCCGTCGGCTTTCTGTGCGATGACAGTCAGGGCTTCGGGTTCGGCGTTGATATGTTCCAGTTTGGCAACGTATTGCAGATGGTCGATAGTGTCTTTGATGCCGATGCGGTTGAAGTCATAAATCTGGCAACGGCTCAGAATAGTCGGCAGTATCTTATGCTTTTCCGTTGTGGCAAGGATGAAGATGGCATGATGAGGCGGTTCTTCCAATGTTTTCAGAAAAGCATTGAAGGCGGCTTGCGACAACATGTGGACCTCATCAATGATATATACCTTGTACTTGCCGATTTGTGGCGGGATACGTACCTGCTCAATCAGCGAACGGATATCTTCTACCGAGTTGTTGCTGGCGGCATCCAGTTCATGTATGTTGTAAGAACGCTGTTCGTTGAATGCCAGACAAGACTCACACTGATTGCAGGCTTCTCCTTCGGCAGTGGGGGTCTGGCAGTTGATGGTCTTGGCAAAGATACGTGCACACGTTGTTTTTCCCACTCCACGCGGTCCGCAGAACAGGTAGGCATGTGCCAGCTTGCCGGTGGCAATAGCATTTTTTAAGGTGATGGTCAACGCGTGTTGCCCTACAACCGATTCGAATGTAGCGGGACGGTATTTTCGTGCCGATACGATATAATTTTCCATAAGCGGAGTTCTTTTTTCTAATATGAGTTCTGCAAAAGTACATAAATTATCCGTTTTTATGGGTAGGATTGCTTGAAATATTTCTATCTTTGCAAAAATCAAAAAAGGGATTCTTTGTATGAGCAAATTGCTGACTATTTGGAACTACATCCGGCGCCATAAGTATATGATTACGGTGCTGATCTTTATTGTAGTTATTGGTTTTCTGGATGAGAACAGCTTGATTCAGCGGGTAAAGCATCGCAGTGAGATCAGCGCGCTGAATAGTGAGATAGAGAAATATAGAAAGCAATATGAGGAAGATACGGAGAAACTGAAGGAACTGACCACGAATCCTGAGGCTTTGGAGAAAATAGCACGCGAGAAGTATTTGATGAAGAAGCCTGACGAGGATATTTTTGTGTTTGAAGAATGAGTAAATCTTATAATATAATTTCGATGGCAGGGGCAGTCCTGCTGCTGGCAGGTGCGGTGTTGCAAATCACCCGGTGGGAGCTTGCGCCTTATCTGTATACGCTGGGTGCTGTGATGTTCGGCTATGTGCAGGTCATGGGGAATCGTTATGATGGAAGGAATTTTATCATCAAGCGTTTGCGTAGACAGCAGATTTTCGGGGCTGTCGCACTGGTCTTTACAGGAGTATTGATGTTTACCATGAAACGTAACGAATGGATTGTTTGTCTTTCCATTGCCGCTGTCCTGGAACTTTATACGGCTTTCCGTATTCCGCAGGAGTTGGAGAAGGAAAAACGTTAAGAAACCAGTGTCATTTCTTGTCCGCGTTTATAGAGGCTTGTCTTGTGAAAAATAGGAGAACGCGGACGACACTTGTTACGTGTGGTCCGCGTTCTAAAAAATAGTTGTCCGGTATTGTTATTCCACAATGGTCATTTCATCTACCAAGTGTTTCGCTCCTGCAAACTTATCAATAATAAATAAGGTATAGCGGATATCCACACAGGCTGCACGTTGTAACTGGGGATTGTAAGCAATGTCACCGGTCAGTCCTTCGTAGTTGCGGTCAAAGCCGGTACCGATCAATTCCCCTTTGTTATTGAAAACGGGGGAGCCGGAATTACCTCCTGTATTGTCTGTTCCTGTAACAAAACAGATGGGCATTTCACCATTTTTCATGGCATAGCGCCCGAAGTCTTTCTTGTTATACAAGTCCTTCAGTTTGGCCGGAACCACGAATTCATAGTTGTTCGGATCCTCTTTTTCCATCACTCCTTTCAACGTGGTGTAATAGTTGTATTCCATACCGTCTTTGGGGCTGTATGAACCTACTTTACCATAAGTGAGACGTAACGTGGAGTTGGCATCCGGATAAATAGGAGTGCCTTCATGCTGTTTCAGCTTCATCATACCCTCTACCCAGGTTTTATGGGCCAGATTATAAGCATCGGTTTCGGCTTTCATGGCTGCATCGGTATCTGCATAACCTTGGTCTACTGATTTGGCATATTGCACCATCAGGTCATTTTCCAATGTCTTGGCATCCGGCTTTGCCACAAAGTTGTCAAAGGCTTCACGGCTTCGGAAGATGGATGTATCAAAACAAGCATCGACAAAGGCGTCAATGTTTCCTTTGAATTCTTTGTCTATTACTTTAAAGATGCTGATGCGCTGTTCGGCCGGAATTAATTCTGCGTAAGTCTTCAGCAAAGCTTTGGAAACTTTACGGTCTATTTCGGGATTATAGTCTTTATTGAAAAAATTATCGGCTTGTTTGATCAGTGTGCTTAATGCATGATCCAGCGGATTGATTTCTTTAGTAGCATGAGGTACTTTATATCCTTTTTCCAATGCTTGCAGGACTTTGTCTGTGGAAGGAATCTTATAGAATTCCGTTCCCAGTTTGCAAACTTCGTAAATGGCTTGCTGATGATATACGGCATCCCGGCGTTTGCTCACGATTTCCCGGATAGCATCGAAGGCTTTCTGGTAGGCGTCAGTACCCGTCTCACGTCCGTAAGCCAGAAGCTTTTCCTGTTGTTTCTTTTTCGTATCAAGTACTTTCAGCTGAACCAGTCCTTCGTTCATACCGATAGCATTCTTCCAGTAATTGGCTGACGAGGCGTATTTGCTGGCATACTGGATGCGTACTTTATCACTTTTCAGCATCTCTTCCAGCAGATTATTCAATCGTACGGTGCGGACGGTCTTACGCATGAAGTTGGTAGTCTGCATACGTTCTTCCACTTCGTCCGAAATCATGTATCGCCAGTTGCGTCCGGGAAATCCCATTACGAAAGTGAAGTCTCCCTCTTTGATTCCTCCCAGGTTGATGGTCAGATGTTTTTTCACCTTCAAGGGTACATTGCTTTCGTTATAGTCAGCAGGTTTACCGTCGGGTGTTGCATAAATGCGGAACATGGAGAAATCGCCACAGTGACGGGGCCACATCCAGTTATCGGTGTCAGCTCCGAACTTTCCGATGGAAGAAGGAGGAGCGCCTACCATACGGACGTCTTTATAGATGGTCTTTATAAACAAGTAATAGCGGTTGGCTCCGTAGAAAGGCTTTAGTTCCAAAGCGGTGAACGGAGTGATCTCTATATTTTCTTGTTCGGCAAAACGTTTGGCTACTTTGCTCAGATAGGAGGGGGACAGGTAGTTCAATCCTTCCGGGTCCTCATCTTTGGCCAGTTGTTCCTTTACATAAGGAGTGACGTCCAGAATTCTGTCTATGAAGGTGACAGTCAGCCCCTTGCAGGGAAGTTCTTCTTTGCGGCTCATAGCCCAGAAGCCGTCAGTCAGATAGTCGTGTTCTACCGAACTGTGTTGCTGGATATAGCTGTAACCGCAATGATGATTGGTCAGCACAAGACCTTCGGCAGAAATGATTTCACCGGTACAACCACCTCCGAAATGCACTACAGCATCCTTCAGGCTGATGCTGTCCGGACAATATACTTTATCAATGCTGATATCCAGTCCCATATCATACATGGTGGCCGCATTCTGTTCTTTCAGATCAGTCAGCATCCACATCCCCTCGTCGGCATGGCCGGCAAGGGTTGTGAAAGTAAATAGCGAGAGTAATAGTATCTTTTTCATTATTCAACAATAGTCATTTCGTCAATCAGGTGTTTGCATCCGCCCAATTTGTCGATGATGAATAATACATAACGTATATCCACTGCGATACAACGCTGTAAGTTGTTGTCGAAATTAATGTCACCACTTAGTGATTCCCAGTTGCCGTCAAAAGCGGCACCGATGAGTTCGCCGTTACCGTTGATGACGGGAGAACCTGAATTACCGCCGGTAATATCATTGGTAGTCAGGAAACAAGCAGGCATATCACCGTTGGGCAATGCATAACGTCCAAAATCTTTTGCTTCATACAATTCTTTCAGTTTGGCGGGAACAACAAATTCCGGATTGGTAGGATCCTCTTTTTCCATGACACCTTTCAGCGTAGTGTAGTATTTATAGTGTACGCCGTCTTTGGGATTGTATGATTTCACATTGCCGTATGTCAGACGGACGGTGAAGTTGGCATCCGGAGCTTTGGGTTCCGGTGAATACATTTCACACAGGCCGCGTACATAAGTTTTGTGTAATAAATCCATGCCTTTCATCGATTCTGCCAGTTCGTTTCCCAGCTTATCCATCAAGTCATATTTAGCCCGTACGTATGCAGTCATAGGATCTTTTTCTATGGCTTTCACGGTAGGTTTCTTGATGAATTTATTGAAATTCGCTTCGTTGGAGAAGATGGAATTGTCATAACAATGGTCTACGTATGCGTCATAGTTACCTTTAAAATCCTTCTGGATGGTAGTATAGAAGGCAGGTAAAGCATCGGCAGGAACCATTTCGGCATACAGGGGCAACAGAGCTTTGGCCACTTTGCGGTCTACTTCGTGATCGTAGTCTTTGTTATGTATATCGGCATATACTTTTTTCAGCGTTTCAATATTTTTATTAATCGCTTCTTTATCTTTATTTTTGATTGCGTCTTTCAGCTTGTCCAGAATCAGATAAGGAGTGCCGAATTCTATACCTCCTTGAAAGACTTCACGGAAACAGGTGTAGTTATAAAGAATAGGATTACTCTTTTCGATGGCGGCATCAATTTCGCTGACTACTTTTTCATAATCAGTGTTGCCTTTGGCTTTAGCAAATGCTGCGAACTTGGCTTCCTGTTCTGCTTTTGTTTCCAATACCTTGTTGTCGATAATGGCTTTATTCATGCCGATAGAGTTTTTCCAATAGTTGCTGGAACCTGCATATTTGCTGGCGTATTGGATACGTACTTTGTCACTGGCAGCCATTTCTTTCTTCAGTACATCCTGACGCACACCACGTATGCGGATACGGGGTTCGTTGGTGGAATGCATCCGTTGTTTCACTTCACTTTGAGTCAGATAGCGGTTGGTGCTTCCGGGGAATCCCATAATCATGGCATAGTCACCCTCGTTAATACCTTTCAGTGAGATAGCCAGATGCTTTTTGGCTTTCAGAGGAACATTGTTTTCATTATATTCTGCCGGTTCGCCGTTGGCATCCGCATAAATGCGGAAGACGGAGAAGTCGCAAGTATGGCGGGGCCACATCCAGTTGTCTGTTTCACCACCGAATTTACCGATGGATGAAGGCGGAGCGGCAACCATGCGTACGTCGCTGTAGGTTTTCAGATAAATCAGATAGAATTTATTGCCTGCATAGAAAGGCAGAGCTTGTGCGCTGATACCTGCTTTTCCGTTCAGGTCACTGGCTTTCAGTTCCTCGTCGGCCAGTTTTTTCAGGAAGTCGTATTCAAAGGTTTCCTCTTCTTTTACTTCGCCTGATTTTACTTTATTGTTTACTTTATCTGTGACATCGACAATGCGTTCTACAAATTTGAACTTCAATCCCGGAGTCGGTAGCTCTTCTTTGCGGCTTTTTGCCCAAAAACCGTCAGTCAGGTAGTCATGTTCTACCGAGCTATGTTGCTGTATCGCTCCGTAGCCACAGTGGTGGTTGGTCAGGATCAGTCCGTCCGGTGAGATGATTTCACCGGTACATCCTCCTCCGAAAATGCCTACTGCATCTTTTAATGAAACGCGGTTCGGGTTATAAATGTCGTCTGCTTCCAGCAGTAAGCCTTGTGCTTTCATGCGGTCTGCCAAATGCTGCTCTTGCATCAGTTGCAACAGCCACATACCTTCGTCTGCCTTCGACGGCAAGAATGCTACACACATCAATGCGAGCAATAAAAGTTTGAATTTTTTCATGTTGTGTACTAATTGTTATTTCTTTATCCTTATATCGGTTACAAAAATAGAAAAAAAGAGGGAACTTTGCACTATAAATTGCCTTCTCGGTAATAATCTTCTATTTAGTTTTAAATTTTAATAAAATATTTTTGTCACTAAATTATAGATTGTACCTTTGTATGCGAAAAATAGTAATGGGGCGTAGATAAGCATGAATAAACTTTTTTTCTCTGTGGTATCTTTATTGGCTTTTACTTCATGTGCCAGTGAGTATAAGATAGAAGGTAGTTCTTCTGTTTCTCGTCTGGATGGGAAAATGCTATTTGTAAAAGTTCCTAGTGGAGACCGGATGCTGAGTATTGATTCGGCAGAGGTAATTCATGGAATGTTCAAGATGGAAGGTATAACCGATTCTACTTCAATGGCATCCTTGTATATGGATGATGAGAGCATCATGCCTTTTGTCATTGAAAAAGGGAAAATATCCATCAGTATTGATAATGCCCGTATTGTAGTTACCGGAACTCCGTTGAATGATCGTCTGTATGATTTTGTGGGAAAAAAGACTTCTTTGGATGACAGAGCATACGAGTTGGAGCGTCAGGAGAGCCGTATGATTATGGATGGAAAAGCACCGGATGAAATTCAACGTGAGATAACGAGAGAACGTGAGAAACTGGCTGCTGAAATGAATGCATTGGCTAAGGAGTTTATCCAGAAGAATTATGATAATGTATTGGGACCGGGTGTTTTCATTATGTTGTGCAGCAATTTTCCTTATCCTGTCATGACTCCCTTGATTGAGGAAATTATAGAGGAGGCTCCTGACCGATTTAAAAATAACTCCTTGGTAAAGGATTATGTGACAGTAGCCCGTTCGAATATGGAAAAATTAAAAGCTCCCCATTAATGAGGAGCCTTTTTTTATCTGTCTTGGTCTGGATTGTCTATTTTTCCTTGATATTTTTCAGGTAAGTCTTTCTCAATTTCCCTGTAAGCCTCTTCCATGGTTGCTTTGATGTTTTCCATTCCCTGGCTTTGCGGATAAATGGGCTTATGTACGACTAATGTCATAGGATGCCAGGATACAAAACCGCCGGTACGGGGAAGAATATTAAAGGAGCCGATAATAGTGAGTGGTACTACGGGAAGTTGCAAATCATCTGCCAGTTGGAAAGCACCTTTCTTAAAATATCCCATGTGCCCGGTAAAAGTACGTGCACCTTCGGGAAATACCACTAGAGAAGTTCCATCCTGTAGTACGTGACGGGCATGTTCTATGGTTTCTATTACCTTCTTGGGACCGGATTTATCAACGAATATATGTCCGGCAGCTTCACAGGCTTTGCCGACGAAAGGCATTTTGCGCAGACTTTTTTTCATCATCCATTTAAAGTTTCGTCCCAGAAAACCATAAATCAGGAAGATATCGAAAGAGCCTTGATGATTGGCTACAAACACATAGGATGTTTTTTTAAGTACTTCCGGATGTCCTACTACCTTGACAGGAATAAGTAATACATAGCAGAAAAGCTGTGACCATATTTTTCCCGGATAATATCCCCAAAAATGCGGATTGCCTATCCATGAACCAATAATGGTAACTATTGCTGTAAGTATGGTTAATACCAGCAAAATGGGAAGTGCTATGAATAGTTGGTATAAAATATATAGTACTTTCATTTGTCTGAATTTTAGTTGTACAAAGATAGAAAAACTATTTTATATTTTATGTAACGTGATTACTGTAATTTCCGGCCATGCTCCAAGGCGCATAGGGAACATCAGGTAGCCCAAACCAATATTGACAAACAAGGATTGTTTTCCTTCCTGGTATAAACCGTTGTGTTCGGGATATACGAATTTAGCAGGAGAGAAGCCAAACAGGCTGAACTGCATTTCATGGGTGTGGCCTGAAAGCATTAGCTGTACATCACTTTCCGGCAAGACTTCTCTGTGCCAATGAGTGGGGTCATGGCTCATTAATATTTTATACATTCCTTCCGTTCCTTTTAATGCTTTCTGCAGATCTCCATAATTGGGAAATGGGGGATTTCCGCTGTTCTCTACACCTGCCAGGGCTATACTGTCTCCATGATGATGTAGAATGACATGATCGTTATTGAGTATTTTCCATCCCATGGCAGCCTGTTTGGATTTCAAGCTGTTCAGGTTGGCTTCTTGAGCTTCTTCCGTTTCCCATTTTATATAAGGGGAATAGTCATGGTTGCCTAAAACGGAATACACTCCGTCTTTTCCTTTTATCTGTTCTAGAATAGGGATAAATTCGTCCAATTCCGTTGCCACGTTATTGACCAGGTCACCTGTAAAAAGTACCAGGTCGGCATGTTGTGCATTAATAAGGTTTACAGCCTTCTGTAAAGCAGCACCGTTGCCAGTCCAGCTGCCGGAATGGATATCAGATATTTGTACAATGCGGTAGCCGTCAAAGCCGCTGGGAAGTTCATCGGAACTGATGGTTACCTCCCTGATTTGAAAATGCTGTTTTCCTTCGGTTGCTCCATATATTACATATATTAACGAGGCTAAAGCCAATCCTCCTGCTACATATCCTCCATACAGTTTTTTGCCGGAGATGATATATAGGAGCTTCATAAACAGGATAACAATGACGAAAAGTGCCTTGGGTACGGAGAAACAAAGAAAAATCAATAAGAAATTGCTAAGTCGCTGCATGGAATCCGGACGTGGCTCATGTATAGAAAAGACTAATGTCATTCCCAATAAAAGAAACAGACTGGGAAGCCAATAAGCCCAATGTGTCCATTTTTGGGAAACACGGCGTATATATGCCTTGTATATATACATATCGGGCAATATCAGTAGCAGTAGAAAAAACAGAAATAACTTTATCAGCATCATAATTTATTCGTTTTTTATAGATTGGCGGCGAGAAACTTTTTAGTTTCTTCTATACTCATGCCCCGGCGGGCGGCGTAATCTGCCAATTGGTCTTCACCTATTTTTCCGATGGAGAAATAGCGGGAAGCCGGATGGGCAAACATGAGTCCGCATACAGAGGCATGGGGCTTCATCATACCATTCTCGGTCAATGAAATTCCTATTTGCTTCATATCCAGCAACTCGTCTAATAGGAAATTGACGGATTGGTCGGGCAAGGAAGGATAACCTACGGCAGGACGTATCCCTTGATATTTTTCATTATGCAGGTCTTTTACGCTTAGGTTTTCATCAGGTGCATATCCCCAAAGTTTTTTGCGTACATCTTCGTGTAGTTTTTCGGCAGTAGCTTCCGCCAGTCTGTCGGACAATGTTTGCACTAACATACGTTTGTAATCGTCTTCTGCATAGAGCCGCTCCATTTCTGCATCTACCGTAGTGGCGAATGCTCCTATTTTGTCTGTGATACCCGATGATAATGGACGCACAAAGTCACTCAGACATAAAAACGGGTCATCTTCTTTCAATTTTGCTGTTTGTTGACGCAAAAGCGGAAAACGCTTGCTGTTCAGCAGCAGATCATCTCCGTCGGCATTGGCATCCATGATATTGACCACTCCGTGGGTCTGATACGCTGTATCCAGTTCATTCAACATCCGATTTGCCTCTTTGAAAAGCTGCATGGCTTCACTGGCTTTCGGACGGTCTTCTTCCGCAAAACCGGTGAGCCACATGGCCCGGCATGAATCACATCCATGTATGTCCGCAATGGCGGCAAACTTGGGTTGAAAGCCCCATGCATGGAAAAAATAAATCCAGTTAATGTATTCGCTTACTTCGTGAATCTTGTAATTTACAATCATCTTTTAAACCTTAATTCTTGTCCGCGATGACTTTGGTCTACCTTGTTGTCACTGTAAACCAGATCACCATTGACGAATGTTTTTTCTACCCGTGTGTGGAATTTCTGTCCTTCCATCGGAGTCCATCCGCATTTGCTTAAAACGCAGTCGGCAGTTACAGTCCATTCATGATCCGGATTTACCAATACGAGGTCGGCTTGATAACCAGGACGGATGTAGCCTCGTCTTTCAATATGATAAAGTTCGGTCGGTGCATGGCACATTTTCTGAACCAGTTGCTCTATGCTTAATATGCCTTCGCGTACTAATTCCATGATAGCTACTAATGAAAACTGTATCATCGGCATACCCGATACGGCTTTCAATGCTCCCCCTTCCTTTTCTTTCAGTAAGTGAGGGGCATGGTCGGTACCTATTACATCTATCAGATTGGTAGACAATGCTTTGCGTAAAGCATTCCGGTCTTCTGAAGTTTTGATGGACGGATTGCACTTGATACGTCCTTTCAATGTCTCATAATCTTTGTCATAGAAGTATAGATGTGACACGCAAGCTTCCGCCGTAATCTTTTTTTCACTCAGGGGTTTGTCTTCAAGCAAATCCAGTTCTTGTGCGGTGCTGATGTGCAGGATGTGCAGGCGGGCATTGTTTTCTTTTGCCAGCCGGATGGCCAGTGAGGAAGAATATGCACATGCTTCCGCACTACGTATCTGCGGATGATATTTTATATCAGGATCTTCTCCATATTTTTCTTTGAAGGCTGTTGTATTGGCACTGATTATAGATTGTTCTTCACAATGTGCTGCAATCAGCATACCTGCATTGGCAAATACTTTTCTAAGTACTTCCATGCGGTCTACCAACATATTTCCCGTGCTGGCTCCCATAAATAATTTAACACCGCATACCCGGCTTTTATCTAGTGTGGGGAGTACATCCGCATTCGTATTGGTTGCTCCGAAATAGAATGAATAGTTTACGATGCTTTTGGTTGCCGCATCCGCAAACTTGGCATTCAAAGCTTCCAGGGTCGTAGTTTGCGGAGTGGTGTTGGGCATGTCCATAAAACTGGTGACGCCACCTGCCGCCGCCGCTGTGCTTTCAGTATGTATGTCGGCTTTATGAGTCAGTCCCGGGTCACGGAAGTGTACATGATCGTCTATAACTCCCGGCATCAGATAATAGCCTTTCGCATCTATTATTTCTCCACAAGGCTGGGAGGGAACTGTTTCTTCTGCCAGCACTTCAGCTATGACTTCATTCTCAATCACTATCGAACCGTGAAAAATCTTGCCTTCATTCACAATCCGTGCATTCTTTATCCATGTACGTTTCATACTGTTTTCTTTTGCGGGTATTTGCGGAACCAGCTACCCAGTTTTAATTGAATGACTCCTAATACAGCTTCACCGAAGATACTTCCGTTCATTTTTGAAGTACCTAATTCGCGATTGACAAAAATCACAGGAACTTCGGCTATCTTGAATCCGCACTTGTAAGCAGTGAACTTCATTTCAATCTGGAATGCGTACCCTTTAAAACGGATGCCATCCAGACCGATTGTTTCCAAGACTTCACGGCGATAGCATTTAAATCCGGCGGTAGTATCATGTATGGGTAACCCTGTGATAATCCGTACATATTTGGAGGCGAAGTAGGACATCAGCACACGCCCCATCGGCCAGTTCACTACATTCACACCACTGACATAGCGTGAACCGATAGCTACATCATAGCCTTCAACGGCACATTTGTTATACAGCCTTGGCAGGTCATTCGGATTATGACTGAAGTCAGCATCCATTTCAAATACAAAATCATATTGATGCTCTATCGCCCATTTGAATCCGGCAATGTAAGCAGTACCCAGTCCTAATTTACCTTTACGCTCAATCATGAAAAGACGGTCGGGGAATTCTGTTTGCAGTTTACGGACAATGGTTGCCGTGCCGTCTGGTGAGTTATCTTCAATAATCAATATGTGGAAGAACTTTTCCAGTCCGAATACAGCCCGGATAATGTTCTCTATATTTTCCTTTTCGTTATAGGTGGGTATAATAATAATACTATCGGATTTCTCCATACATTTTTTGTATTAGCTGAATAAATATCATACAAAAGTAACTATTATATTAACACTCCCGTCAGAATTTAATTTTATTAATTAAAAAAAGAGGATTACCCCTGCCTGGCGCACGGATAATCCCCCTATTTAACAGAATAGTTTAGAAATCTTTAGAATGCCACACCAAGGCGGAAACCGAAATTGTTTAATTTATCCATATCATAGTTAAATACGGTTCCCTTGTTGGTAGAGTAGCTGTAGAATGCTGCCAGATGGAAGCCGATACTGTTTGTCCAGGGGTAGATATTCACACCGACTTCTGGTGATACATAGAAACCCCAAGTGTTGTCTTTCACTTCGTAAATGTAAAAGTCACTGGACATTTTGGTATAGTTGGCACCCAGCTTCAATCCGATATAAGGTTGGCATGCACCGTCACTGAAGCGATAGTGTGTTGCGAAACCGAAAGGCAACTGAAATACGGAATGTTGCTGGTCGGTTGTCAGGGCTGCCGAGTTGCTGATTGGTAGTGTCTGACGTGAAATATACTCATTATTGGTATGATAATTGATAAAGGCACCGATTGACAAATCCGGCAGTATATAATATCCACCTTCGAAGTTCATACCCCAACCGCTTGCTTTGTTTGCAAAGTTATTGCTGATAGGAGCGTTGAACTGCCAGTCTACATTGAAATAGGTAAACGGAGTTACCTGTGCTTTTGCCGGCAGGGCAAAGGCTATGGCGATAGCGGCTACCGCCATCAGTCTGAGAGTTAAATATTTTATAGTTTTCATATTTCCTTTTTATTTTAAATGAATACTTGTTTCACTTACGTTTATTTTTTCAGATAAGGACTCTGAGTGAATGCTTGGTTGATGGCAGTCGTTGTACGGTTTACATTCAAACTGCCACTTCCGCCCAGTAACCCGCTGATGTATGCATTCCAGACAACAGTTAATTTTTCTTTTTGTCCTTCCGGAGCATTCTTTAAATTAATCATGTCGGCCAGCAATGAACCGGTGCTATAGCTGTAAGTGATAGGATAGGGATAGTACCATCCACCTCCCCAATTGCCGCCCCAGTAGCCGGGATACCAATAACCGGGATAATAGCCCCACCAGGGTCCGTCATTATAGTAACCGTGGAAATAATAAGTACTTGCTACGTAGCTTACCTGTAGGCCGAGGTCGGCGTCGTCTTTATTAGCTGCGGTGTAGCCGGCAGCGTTCATCTTAGTCTTGAATGCATTGATGATGATCTGTGCATTCTCGTCCTTCCAGTATTCAGGGTCTTTCTTGTCACCGATGATCAGGATGCTGTCAGGGATATAATAAGTACTGAAGTCATTGAACTTAGTACTAGTGTCATGACTGGTGAATACCAGATACTCATTGTCCAATTTGTCCATGTCCGGGTCTTTCTCGCAAGATACCAAGGCAAAGACCGCCAGTAGGATAGGAATTAATTTTTTCATGTCAAGTTTTTGTTTAAGTTAATACTAATTGTTTTTCGTCTAGTTTCTCTCATACAACGGCCAGCTTATGTTTTTGTTCACTAACAGTCTGTTCTTTAGTGAATTTTTTTGCAGCCAGGTTAATTAGAGTTTCTTTTTTAAAGTGTAATTTAGTTTAGAAACAGCTTTCTTGAAGTCCTTGCCAATCATTGTCAGTGCACTGTCACCCTCTGCCAGAAAGTTTGTCTTTTCGTGTCCCGGAGTAGCGGAAATTAATTGATAAACGATAGCGGTGCTGTCATTAGGAATTCCAATAATAGTTACAACTGTACCACTGTCGGTAAATGCCTGGTTACCATCTTTTGTTCCTAAATAAGTGGTCGTCAGATTGTATGTGCCCAGTGAGTCTTGGCCTGCCTCCTGAAGTGTCAGTTGATAGTTGATACCTTCGGCATCGGCAGCTGGCAGAATACCTTCATAGCTATATGTTTGTAATTCACCCAGTGTGCTGTCGTTCACAGCGAAAATAGAGTCACTTTCACTTTCGGCTATTATTTCAGCACTTTTGTTTCCTTTAGAGCCACAGGAAACAATCATGGCAGCCAAAGCTGCTGCAATAAATACTTTTTTCATTGTTAAGTCAGGTTTTTAATGGTTATTTGGGTACATAACATTTGTTATGCCCGTTTTGTTTTTAATAAGTTCTCTTTTCAGAAAAAACAAGACCATGTTTAAAATGCATTAAACACGGTCTTTAATAAATAGGGCGTTGTATCTGGATAAATCGGACTACCGTAGCCGTATGCCGTTCATACTTCTTCGAATCAGTGAGTTATAGATAATTTTTCCTTTTGATACTTGTTCTTCTGTTTGTGGCAGGTCGGGCATACTTCCTGTCGTAATATAAGCTATGGTGTTCTTCAATAAATACTCTTTGGTATCTCCCAGTGGGTAGAGAGGGGAGATGAGGTTACGTTCGCTCAATGTGAAATCGGGGGTGATTCCATTTACATAGTTGGCTTGTCCTGCCGAGTTGAGAACGTATGCCACAACCGGCCATAAAATAAAGTTGTAACGCTCATCTTGGTATGGTTCCATGGCTACATTTTTGCCAACAGTCGTTTCACCTATTACCACTACATTTTCTGTACCTATATATGGACGGAGACAATTTATGACTGCTTCTGAGGCCGATGCAGTAAATTTGCTTGTCAGTACGTAGAGCTTGCTTAAGTTCAAGTTTTCGGAAGCAAGTCCTGTATTGAGAGGGAAATCAATTTTTTGCGGGTCACTGATGTCATTATACAAAGTTGTGCAAAATACTTTCCCTAGATCTGCCGCAGGTGCCAGATAACTTCCTAAATCTGTGGCACAACTCAAATAACCACCGGGATTGTAGCGTAAGTCCAGAATAAAAGCGTCGGGTGACTGTCCCTTGAACCGGGCGAATATCTGTTTCATCTGTTCCCTGTATTCTGTATCTGTTGCCTGGTTATTGGGGCCTGTACTGAATTCATTGTAGACCATATAGGCTATTTTTTTTCCGGATACCTCATATACAGTATCTATATAGAACGGATTCAATTCTACAGGGCGTGATGCCGCTACTTTGACTGTATCTGTTGCAATCCAGCTGGAATTGCCTTCCTCATCAAAAACCAAGCTTTCTCTGGCGAAAGTTGTATTGCCGCCTTCCATCAGATATCCGTAATTATTGTTGGTCAGTTCTTCTTTGCCAATGGCTGATATCCAGTTCCCTCGTTCCAATCCGGCTTCTGAGGCCGGTGAATTGGGCAGTACGAATAAAATACGGGCAAATACGTGTGATGAGATTCCGGTGGGATCGGTCATTAATTCAAAATCAAATCCGTAAGTAGAAGTACGTTGCAGGTAGGAACGTGCCGCATCGGAAGCGTCCTTTATTTCTATATACGAATACGGGTCTCCTTTTCCGTTTTGTGCCTTGGTATAAACCAATTTTTGCAGGAAGTCTTCCGGTTCGGCAAAATAGTCCGTTTCCTTTATTGCCGGAATACTGTCATACCACAAATAATGCTCTTTCATTATTTGTTCTATCCATACATTCTCTCCAATTAATGCATAGTATTCCCCACTGCGGTCTTCGCCACATGAAGCCATTATAAATAAAGTGGTTAGAAGAAAAAAAGTGCTCCGTATATGCTTCATAATCTAATTCCTTTTTCGATCTGCAAAGCTAGGGATTTTATTTTAAAGTAGGGATAAGGTTTGGAATAAATAATCCAAAAAACCTTTATATAAAAAAGAAATCCGCCGGTTAGGTCAAGCAGACTTCACGGCGGACGTTCTTAATTTTTTATTTCTTTTCAGATTTCCATTTGTCAGCATATTCATTCAGAATTCTGCGGATACTGAGTCCGATTTTGATATAATCTTTCTCGTTCAGGTTGGCAAGTGATACACGTACACTCCATTCGGGTCCGTCGAATCCACCACCATTCAATACGACCAGGCCTGTTTCATTGGCAAGACGGAATACTACGTCCAATGGATTATGAGTTGTCTGCAGATGTTGTACGAATTCATCTCCGTAAAATTTCTTGGCCCATACCAGCATGTCTATTTCTGAATAATAACCGGCTCTTAGTGGATCGTCGAGGAGAATGAACCCTGTGTTGTCCCATAATGCTTTCAGACGGGTATGGATTAAATTAAGCATGGCATGACGATATGTATTTTCTTTGTCCAGCAATGAAAAAGAAGCAAAGAGTGACATCTGCATTTGTTGTGGCAAGGACAGTCCTGCTGTATGGTTCAAGGCTACTTGACGGCTGTCTGCTACCATACGGTCAATGAATTTCATGTTTTCTACTTGCATACTCAAGCTGCCATACCGTTTGGTTAGTTCGCTTTTTCGTTTGCGGGGCAGATTGGCAATCATTCTGTCGAATACATTTTTCTCATGTAAGGCAATTACAGCAAGGCGCCAACCGGTCGCTCCGAAATATTTGGAGAAAGAGTAGACACAAATTGTGTTCTGTGGCAAATCAGCCATCAGGCTGCGGAAGCCGGGAACAAAAGTACCATATACATCATCTGTTATAATCATCAGATTGGGATTCCAGCGTGTTACTACGTCTTTCAGGGCATCTACGCATTCTTTGTTCAACTGATAACTGGGTGGATTGCTCGGATTGACAATAAACAAGGCTTTGTATTTCGTGTCTCGCAGTTTATTGATATCTTCCACTTTGTATTGCCAGGTATGAAGTCCTTCTTCATTTAGAGTACTTGCAGGAATATTGAGCACATCATAATCGTAACGTGTCAATTCGGGTATCTCTATATAGGGTGTAAAGATAGGAACCATCAATGCTATACTATCTCCTTTGTGTAGCAGGAAATTTTCTTCCAGCGAGTCGAATACATAGCACATCCCTGCTGTTCCGCCTTCGGTGGCGAATAAATCGAATTTACCTTGCGGGGGTTGCCCGTTGCACATTTCCTGATTCAGGTAATCCTGTACTAGAATTTCTGTATATTTCAAGATGCGGTCAGGCATGGGATATTGGTCGCCTACAATACTTTCGGTCCATTCGTGTACCAGTTCGTCCGGATCGGCTGCATGTTCCATCAGCATATAATTATAGGTACGTTTCAATAGATCTGTCCCCGCATTTCCTTCATGCTTTTTCAGGTACTCCTCAAAACGTTGGGCTATGCCTGTTTTTTGAGGAATACCGGCAATGCCTTCGGGCATGTCCATGACCCGGCGACACTCTTCAATGCCAAAACCGCCCAAGGCGAAGAATGCTTCACGAGCCTCCGTTGCAATCCAGTTGGGATTACCTCTGCCTGCATTCAGCATGACGTGCGCCATTTTCTTCACACTTTCATCTGCCATTTCAATCAAACGGTTTTTTAATTCGAAGGGACTGATCTTTTCCAAATTCTTGTCCATTCGGGCAACGCTGCTTTTATCACTTAAATATTCCATAATGTATGAGTTTAGTTTTTTAGTTGATTAATAATACAATGACCACTCCCCATATGATGAGTAGTGTATTTCCTACGGCGTAGGTCACGGTGTATCCTAAGGAAGGTGTTTCGCTGCCTACTGCTTCTTGTATGGCGCCCAATGCAGCAGTGGTAGTACGGGCTCCTGCCGTGCATCCCAAAGAGAGGGCGGGATGGAACTTGAATACATATCTGGCTAGAATCAGCCCTAATAATAGAGGCAAGGAGGTGGCCAACGCACCTATGATAAACAACATAGGACCTACTTCTTTTAGTCCCTGTACAAAACTGGGTCCTGCAGAAATGCCGACTACGGCGATGAACATATTCAAGCCTACATTATTCAGCACCCATAAAGAGGATTCCGGTATTTGTCCGAAGGTAGGGCGTTTGCTGCGCCACCAGCCAAATACTAATCCGGCTATCAAGGCTCCTCCACTAGTGCTCAGGCTAATAGGTACTCCGCCGATATGGATTGCAAGTGCTCCGATGATACCTCCCAGTAAAATGCCGAGTCCTACAAATGTCATATCTGTGGCATTGGTGGGGCGGTCTATGTATCCTAGTTCTTTTGCAGCAGATTCCACCTCTTTTTTCAGGCCGACCAATTCCAGAGTATCTCCGCAGTCGATAGTGGTTTGTGCGAAAACAGGGATATCAATGCCTGCCCGTTTGATACGGCGTATACTGACGCCGTGCATAAAGCTTTGACGGCGTATGAAGTCCAATTTTTGGTTGGAATATGGCTTTTTGTGTATCATGACAGGGAGTACTTCCACAGGGAAATCAAGCAGTTGGGGATCGACGATTTCTTCTCCAATCCAGTCTTCCTCACCAATGGCGAATTCTCTTCTTCCGCTCAGTACCACTTCGTCTCCTTTTTGTAATAATTGTCCGGGAATAATATCATTGACAATGGAAGATCCATGTCGCATTCTTTCAACAAACAATCTTTTCCCTTGTGAAATAAAATAGGATTCTAGCTGGTCAACGGTCTTGCCGTTGCCAAACCAATCGTTCTCTATGCGGTAAGCGCGAAAAACTACCGGACGGCGTGCCTGTTCAAATCCGGGTTCGTCTGCTTCACTGGTACCCATCCGGGTTTCCAACTCTTTGCAAGCGGCTTTCACTTTTTCTAATCCTCCCAACATTTTAGGACCTAAAGAAGAGAGGACCCAGGCAGAGCCTGCCGTACCGAAAATGTAAGTTACAGCATATGCCACGGGAATGATATTAATCATATCACTTTTTTGGGAAGAGGATATGTTGAGTCCGTTTATGGTATCTTCTGCTACTCCTATGACGGCAGAGATAGTTTGTGCTCCGGCCAGTAACCCGGCTGCTTCACCGGCATTATATCCCATTAAGATAGCTAATAACCAAGTGATAATCAAACAACCTATACACATGAGCGCGGCGAATCCTACTTGAGGTAAACCATCTTTTTTCAGTCCGCGAAAGAATTGTGGTCCCACTTTGTATCCGATAGCAAAAAGGAATAAAAGAAAAAACACGGATTTCACCGGTTCTTCTATTGTAATGTTAAGCTGTCCCACTAATACCCCTACTAGCAATACACTGGTGACGATTCCCAAACTGAATTGTTTTATTTTCATTTTTCCAATCCAGAAGCCTGCGGCGATTGTCAGAAAAATCGCCAGTTCTGAATGCTGTCTCAAAAGATGTATAATCCATTCCATATTTCTTTCTTATTATAATTGCTGTTTAAAACAGAGTGGGGGTAAAGAAGTTGAGTTAAAAAGCTCCAAATTGTACTTAGTTCTAATATTTTTTATTTTATTTGCATAGAGATGATACTTGACTTATGAAAATAAAGTTATTTGTAAAATATATTTCTTTGTTAGTTCTCTTGTTTGTTGCTGATGGTTGTAAAGAAAAAAAAGCTGACACATATGTGACTAAGGTCACCGATTTAACGGGAGAGGAAGAACAAGTTTTGAAATTGGAATATGATCGTGATGGTAAAATTATAAAGTATGGGGATACCCCGGTAAGGTATGAGGGCGACCAGATAACCATCGGACAGATGAATTGTTTGAATACCGGCAATAAGCTTTGCAATGTTACGTTTCAAATAGGAAAAGGCAAGGCGAGGGAGAGTAGGGCCCGTTGTATGTTGAAGGTAGGAGAGGAGGTTTATGAAGCTGATAAACAGACTGTCTATGATTATAAAGGAGATACTATTTTTATCAATTCTGATTATCGTGCTACTTCCGATTATCGTTTCTTGAAGAAAGTGCAAGGAAAATATGTTTTTGATCAGTTGGGACGGTTGAAGGAGGTGATGACTGTTTTTACTGAGGCAAATGATAGTGTGTCCAGTTGTCATACTTATTATAATTATGATAATAACATCAATTATCAGGCGAATCTGAATTTACAGGCTTATGTGATTGATTATGATGGGGTGGATAGTTTCTTCTATTTTTTATTGAATCTTGGGCAGTTGAGGAATAGAACAGCCTTACCTAATGATATTGGATATTGTATGAATCATGGTTTAAGCACTTATAATGTGCATGCCAATTATCGTCTGGATGATGAGAATCCGGTCAGGATAGAAGTTTTATATAATTATACCAAACTTCTATCCCGAATAGATTTATCTTATAATCCTTTAAATTAATTCATCGGGAAGTATAAACAAGTCTACTTCATTGGCGCCTTGCTTTATCAAGTCTTTCTTATCTATTTGGTAAAGGCGGACAAACTCATCATGACTGTCGCATAGTTCCTGGGCTTTGCGATAATATTCTATTGATTTTTCTGTTTCATTCAGGATATAATACACATGTCCTGCATTCATCCAGTCTTCCATAATGGGCTTGGGCTCGGATATCAGCAAGTCGTAATATTTCTTGGCTTGTTGATGGTTGCCGGTAATGAAGGAACACCATCCGATGGCGCGTCGGGCATTCTGTGGCTTTTTATCCAGATACTCCACTTTGAAGAAATAAGCCAGTGCTTCATCGTATCGTTCCAGTGCCATCAGGCATTGTCCTATTTGTAGTGCCAGATTCAGACTGTCGGGCTGTGCCTGTTCCACCTTGTTATAATATTCCAAAGCTTTTGGGTAGTTTCCCTCTTTTCTATAACATTGTGCCAAATGGCGGTTATTCCATGTATTATCGGGGATCAGCAGATCTGATTGCAGGTAATAATCTATCGCTTTTTTATAGGAACCGATTTTCTGATAAATGAAACCTGCTTTCTGCCATAATTCGGCATTTTTACGATTGTATAATTCAATTGATTTATCATAGAGAATTCCGGCTTCTGCCAAGTCGTCGTGTGTGAATAGGTAATCTGCCAGTTTGTTGATATACTCTTTGTGTAACAAGGCTTGAGACAATGCTTCTTTATTCCATAAGTCCAGAGTGTCCTCAAAAATGTCATGTATTTCATGTCTTCTTGACCATAATTTGAAGAAACGGTAGAGGTCATGAATGTATTGCCGGCTCACGAATTCAGCGCGAGCTTTTGATTGTGACATCTCTTTTAAACGTTCTTTCAGTTCTTCAGAAGCTTCATGTTGTCCGTTCAATTGTTGCTGCATGAGATTCCTTTGGCTTTCCGGCATTTGTAACATGGTAAAACAAAAAGAGTATTTGTCGGAATTGCAGAATACATCCGAATTCATCAAAATGTTGAGCAGAGAGATTTTTTGTTCGTCATTTCCGAGAGATAATTTGGCGATATCCTGATATTGGGGGTCAAAAGGATAGAACCAGTGAGAAATTTTGCGGAAAAACGGGAATTGTTTCAGCTGTGAAAAGGTACTCATATACACATCTGCCCCGGACATTTGCAGTTCACCTAATTCGCGCAATTTATCGGTAATGCCTGAACGGTCAATCCATTCTTCCCATTCCGGATTATGATCTTCGGCATCTTCATCCAGTCCTTCCAAATTAAGTTTGGGATTTTTCATCATTTCGGGAATGATTTCTTCACGCATCTTCTTGTCTATCTTTCGGGTTTCACGGGAAGATTGCAATAATTGAATCTGGATATGATGCAGGTTTTTGATGAACTCGGCATTTTCATTCAGTTCATTTATGCGCGACACGGCTTCAGGGTATTGAAGGATACGCTTTTCATAATAGTAGCATGTTAGTGCGATCCCTGCAATAGCCCGCTGATTCAGCATGGTATCCTGATGGGTATAGGCGTTCAATAGAAACATGAACTTGCGGATGTCGAATATTTGCAGCAGGCTCATGGTGACGGCGCTGACCATTATGGAAAGGTCGTTGACTTGGATCAATAGTGAGTTGAACAAAGTTTGCGCTTCAGCATATTCCGATTCACTCCACCGGGTGGATACCCATATTTTTTCAAATAATTCGTCTACGGCTGTTTCGTGACGTTTTCTCATGGCATCCATTTCTTCATTTCTTTTGGCCTCGGTGGTATATATCAATGGGGCTGTAGCCATATCTTCTGTATACGCCTCCAATTGCATTTGTAATTCGGCATAGCTGTGAGGAGGGCTTTGGACAAAAGTGCGCATTGTGTCATAATAGGCTCCGTAATTTTGTGTTGCCTGTACGGCTATATGGATACGGTCGGCCAGTTCGTATGCCGTGCGTAACATTTTATGGTATATTTCCACTTTATTGGGATCTTTCATCCCTTTTGAAGTATATTGCAGCATCAGGTCGTATGACGTTTGCAGGGCTTCTAGCTCATTCTTTAATTGCCAGTCGGAAGTATGGGTGGCATATCCTGTCATTTGGGATAATGCTTCTTTTAACCGATATTGGTCTAATAGTTTTATGATTTCTTCGCGCATATTTTAAAGTTCTATTTGTATGTCTTTTATAAACAAATGCGGGCAGACTTCGGTTCTTGGCTTATTTCAGCCAGGTTGCCCGTTTCCATATATATTCCATCGGACCGTGAGAGTGGTGATTCATCCACCAGCGGCAGAAAGAGAATTGCAAGATGAAGAAAACTATTCCTGCCAGGCAGCTGGCTGTGATACCAAACTGATTGTGCAATGCAAATCCCCAGTTGTAGTATAACATGGAACCTACTATACTTTGAGTAATATAATTGGTAAGGCTCATCTTTCCGTATGGCGTTATTTTCATTAATCCGTCGTGTAAGTTTGTCTTGTAAAAAGCGAAGACGACACCGGATACCAGAATCAGCATAAATGCAAAATTGGAAAGCGAGGTGATGATTAGTGAAAGAGGGGTCAGAATGGATTTATTTGTGATAAAGTCCGGTAGCATATTGCCCAACCCATATAAAGGGAAAAATGCGACGAGTGAGCTTGCAAGTACCTTGTTCCATACCTTCAAGTGCTCTTTCAAAAAAAGTCCCTTGCGCCCTATCAGCATACCGAGCAGGAAAAGGGCGGCTGTTTGGAATACCCGTCCGTGATCCCAGGCCCAGGCAAGGCTTGCCAACTGTCCTTCCCATAAATTGACACGGATGGTTTCCAGAAAATTACCATTGCTTTGCACTGCAAAAGTTGCATTCCAGAAGCTGCGGGTGGGGATGGCCGGAGTAACAAATTCCGGATCGAGACAGGCACGTATTACATAATAAAGTGGCAATGGCTGGATCAATAGCAGACATGCCAATGCAAATATCCATTTGTCTTTCAGCCGGCAAGTCAGTGGCAGGATGAAACCTACTAAAGAATAAAGGACTAGCACTTCCGCTGTGAAAAAACTGGCATTGATATTACCTATCAGGAAAAGAAGAATTAACCGCCAACAAAAACGTAGACGGAAATCATTGCCCCGTAGGCGTTGGTTGTCATCTTGAATAAAAAAGCTAAAACCGAAAAGTAAAGCGAATATGGCGTATGCTTTTCCGCCGAACATGAAGAATAACCCGTTCCAAATGGCTTTGTCCGAGAAGTTCAGCCACGCACTTTGTCCGGCTGTATCGGGAAATGAGTAGAAATTAAAATGTTCGATAGAGTGCAGGATGATGATTCCCATCACTGCCAGTCCGCGTAGCACATCAGCTACATCTACACGTGCGTGTCCTTTCAATTTTGTGTTTATTGCTTTTGTTTCCATGGGGTTATATATTAGCGTACAAAAATAGGAAAATCTTGAATAGTTGGCAAAAAAAGGAGGAAGTAATCAGATATTTCTTTAATTTTGTCCCCATCTTAAAAAAAGATATGGATATTTCGGAATTGCAACGTATTTATGCCGGTCATCCTAACACTAAGGGACTGGCTGCGTTATTGGAAGATTCCTCAGTGAGGACTATTTTCCTGGGAGGATTACATGCTTCTGCGGCAGCTTTATTTGTTTCCTCCTTTCTTAGAGAGAATAAACAGACATTTGTATTTGTACTGGGTGACTTGGAGGAAGCGGGTTACTTTTATCATGACCTGACACAGGTGAACGGTGATGAGCATATTTTGTTCTTTCCATCCTCGTATCGTCGGGCTGTTAAATATGGGCAGAAAGATGCAGCTAATGAGATCCTGCGTACGGAAGTGTTGAGCCGTTTACAGAAAGGCGATCCGCTATGTGTGGTGACTTATCCCGAAGCGTTGGCGGAGAAAGTGGTATCACAAGAGGTACTGATGGACAAGACGTTAAAACTTGGTGTGGGTGAGCATGTGGACACAGAGTTTATCACGGAAGTGCTGGCCGGTTACGGATTCGAGCATGTGGATTATGTTTATGAACCGGGGCAATATGCTGTACGCGGTAGTATTATTGACGTCTTCTCTTTTGCTTCCGAGTATCCTTACCGTATTGACTTTTTTGGTGACGAGGTAGACAGCATCCGTACTTTTGAGGTGGAAAACCAGCTTTCGAAAGAGAAGAAACAGAGCATTGCCATCGTGCCCGAGCTGACGAATGCCGCCGACAAGAGCGGGGTGTCTTTCTTTGAATTCATTCCTCGGGAAACAGTTCTGGCAATGAAAGACTTTCTTTGGGTACGTGAAAGAATACAGGTAGTACGGGAGGAGGCACTCTCTCCTCAGGCGCTTGCCGCATACGAGGGAGAGAAGACGGAACTGATGAATTTGGAACTGAAGCTGATAGACGGGGCGGAATTTACAGTACGGGCTTTGGATTTCAAACGGATTGAATTTGGTAACAAACCTACAGGAACTCCACAGGCAACGTTGGCTTTCGATACGACGGTCCAGCCTATTTTTCATAAGAATTTTGATTTGGTAAGCACTTCATTCACTGATTATCAGAAACGAGGTTACACCTTATATATATGTACCGATAGTGAGAAGCAGGCAAAGCGTCTGAAAGATATCTTTGAGGAGCGTGGCGATCATATCACGTTCATTCCAGTCAACAAGACTTTACATGAGGGCTTTACAGATAATGTATTGAAAAGCTGCTTTTTTACAGACCATCAGATTTTTGACCGTTTCCATAAATACAATCTTCGTAGTGACAAGGCGCGTAGCGGTAAGGTGGCATTGACCTTAAAAGAGTTGAGCCAGTTTGAGCCGGGTGACTTTGTGGTACATATAGATCATGGTGTAGGCCGTTTTGGCGGTTTGGTACGCATTCCGAATGGAAATACTACCCAGGAAGTGATTAAACTTATTTATCAGAATGAGGATGTGGTATTTGTTTCCATTCATTCCCTGCATAAAATATCCAAGTATAAAGGGAAGGAGGGAGAAACTCCCCGCCTGAACAAATTGGGGACCGGTGCGTGGGAAAAAATGAAAGAGCGTACCAAGAGCAAAATCAAAGATATAGCCCGTGACCTGATCAGACTGTATTCGCAACGTAAACAGGAAAAAGGATTCTCGTATAGTCCCGACAGTTTTATGCAACATGAATTAGAGGCGAGCTTTATTTATGAGGATACCCCCGACCAGTTGAAGGCGACTCAGGATGCCAAAGCCGATATGGAGAGCGACCGTCCTATGGACCGTCTGGTGTGTGGTGATGTGGGTTTCGGAAAGACTGAAGTGGCTATTCGTGCTGCTTTCAAGGCTGTGGCTGATAACAAACAGGTGGCTGTGCTGGTTCCCACTACGGTGCTGGCCTATCAGCATTTTCAGACTTTCAGCGAACGGTTGAAAGATTTTCCATGTAAGGTGGATTATTTGAGCCGTGCCCGCAGTGCGAAAGATGTTTCCAGAATAGTGAAGGAACTGGCGGATGGGAAAATAAATATTTTGGTCGGTACACATAAAATCATCGGTAAAAGCGTTAAGTTCAAAGATTTAGGATTGCTGATCATTGATGAGGAACAAAAGTTCGGAGTTAGTGTGAAAGAGAAGTTGCGTCAGATGAAAGTGAATGTGGATACACTCACTATGACCGCTACCCCCATCCCCCGTACTTTGCAGTTCTCGTTAATGGGCGCCCGTGATCTTTCTGTCATTCAGACTCCGCCTCCCAACCGTTATCCCATTCAGACAGAGGTGCATACCTTTAATGAAGATATCATAACGGAAGCGATCAATTTTGAAATGAGTCGTAACGGACAGGTATTCTTTGTCAATAACCGCATACAGAATCTGGTAGAATTGGAAGCCATGATCAAGCGGAATATACCCGATTGCCGTGTCTGCATAGGTCATGGACAGATGGAGCCCGAAAAGCTGGAGAAGATTATTTTCGACTTTGTGAACTATGATTATGATGTGCTGCTGGCAACCACCATTATCGAGAGTGGCATTGATATACCGAATGCCAATACGATTATCATCAACCAGGCGCAGAATTTTGGCTTGAGTGATTTGCACCAGATGCGTGGACGTGTGGGAAGAAGCAATAAAAAAGCATTCTGTTATTTGTTGGCGCCTCCATTGACTTCACTGACTCCCGAGGCAAAGCGCCGTCTTCAAGCCATTGAGAATTTCAGTGATTTGGGCAGCGGTATCCATATAGCCATGCAGGATTTGGATATCCGTGGAGCAGGAAATATGCTGGGGGCGGAGCAGAGTGGCTTCATTGCCGATTTGGGTTATGAAACTTATCAGAAGATACTGGCCGAAGCGGTGAAAGAGTTGAAAGAGGATGAGTTTGCCGATCTTTATGCAGAGGAGTTGCAGGCAGCGGGAGAAGAGAAAATCAGTGGCGAGAACTTTGTGGATGAATGTCAGGTGGAAAGTGATTTGGAATTGCTTTTCCCCAATGAGTATATCCCCAGCAGCAGCGAACGTATGTTGCTTTATCGTGAACTGGACGGATTGGAATTGGATAAGGACCTGCTCGCTTTCAAGGCACGGTTGGAGGACCGTTTCGGAAAGGTTCCTCCCGAAGGGCTGGAACTTCTGCGTATCGTACCTTTGCGCAGATTGGCTAAACGGTTGGGGATGGAAAAAGTATTCTTGAAAGCCGGACGAATGACTTTGTTCTTTATCAGTAATCAGGAAAGTCCTTATTATCAAAGTGCGGCTTTTGGCAAGGTGATTGATTACATGAGCAAGAATCCGCGTTACTGCAATTTGCGTGAGCAGAACGGCAAGCGTAGTATGGTAGTCAAGAATGTGGAAACGGTAGAGACGGCGGTAGGTATTCTGCAGGAGATGGTGAGCTTGTGATAAAAGATGTCTGTATTGGCGGAAACCGGCATTGCCGTAGAGTAAGCAGGATATGTTAACGTAAAATTGAATATTAACTAAATAAACAGCTGATTTTTAATTAATTGTTTAACGGAATTGAATTTGGGGTGTTTTATATTAAAAAATAATATAAGACACTCCTTTTTCTTTTAACTTATCTATATTTTTACTATCTTACTTCCAGTTTAAAAGCGGACACTGAGATTTTTACTCACATATTGTCTAATTTAAAAAACACTTGTTATGGAAGTGAAAAAAGCACGAAGAGCCGACCTTGAAAAGGGTAAGTCCCGTTGGCTGTTCATGGGTCTCATTGTGACGCTGTCGTTTATGTTTGTTTCGTTCGAATGGACTGAACGTAATGTAACTTACGCGATCAGTGATTTAGTCAGTGACCCGGATTTCTTTGAAGAATTAGTTCCTGTAACCTATAATCAGGATAAACCTCTGCCGCCACCGCCTCCGCCGGCTGCCGTCAACCCGGAAGAGCTCAATATAGTGGATAATAACTCGATGGAAACAGAAACCGATATTGCAGCTTCAGACCCTACGGATGCTCCGGTAATTATACCGACCCCTATTGAAGTACCCGAAGAAGTAGTGGATGAAAATGTGGAATTTGTGGTGGTGGAAGAGATGCCGGTATTTCGTAACGGTAATGCTGATTTGATGAGGTATCTGAGTGAAAACATCAAATATCCTACCGTCAGTGCCGAGCAGGGAGTTCAAGGAAGGGTAGTGGTGCAGTTCGTTGTGGGTGTTCATGGAGAGATCCTGAATCCGGTAGTGGTGAAGAGTGTGGATCCGTATCTGGACAAGGAAGCAATCCGCGTGATCAGTTCCATGCCAAAATGGAAGCCCGGCAAGCAAAGAGGAAAAGCAGTGAGGGTGAAATACACTGTTCCTGTAGTCTTCAGGCTGCAAAGTTAAGATTTAATTAGTATGGATGGAGGAAGCGTAATCTCAGAAGAGGACGCTTCCTCTTTTTTATGACAGTACGGTCGGCTGTTTATATGTGCAGGACACAGTGAAGTGTCTTAATTAAAGGGTGTATCCTAAATCGTGTTTACTTTGTTAATGTATTGTTTTATTGAAAGGTACTTGTCTGTAATTGCCAATAAATCCAATCTTAAATGATATTACGGGAATCTGAATGTGAAGAATAAATTTCGGTAAGTAGGTCTATGATATAATAGTCTGATAATCAAAATTTTCTTGTTTTAGATATTTGCAGCAAATTGGGGCTCTCTTCATAAGAGAACCCCAATTTGCTGCAAATATACGTATAATTCTTCAATCTGAAAGTTTTCGCATTAGAAAAAGTGTCTTCAAATTGCCTTAAGAATGATTATTGTTTGCAAAGGTTTTAATTCTAAGGAATATTATGTACCACATTATCAGCTGGTTAAGATAAATTGGGGTTCTCTTATGAAGAGAACCCCTCCAAAAAGAAGAAATTTAAGGGCTTGCCTGAGCCTTATATTTCAAGATTATGAACTTAAATTGTAATGTTTTGATGGCAATAAAGAGCGATGCGGAATCTGTAAAAGTACTCCCGTCAGACAATCAAAACATAACGAGCGAAGCGCCTAAGTTACTGCTCTGCAGTTCAATCGCTTCCGGCTCAGACCTGGGGTCAAATGAAGGAGTCACGCCATTGGCGGGAATAGGAAAGGAATACCCGGAACTCAGTTGGTACTATCTGTATCTGTCTAATAAAGAGCTGAAACGCTATATCAGTGTATTCAGCGGTAGGAAAGCTGTCCGGTTCCGTACTCTATCGGGGAGTGTAGAGGAGGAATTTTTCTGTTTCAAAGTGTTTTCCTATACAGCTGCCGATCATAGGAAACGTTTTGAGCAATGTGCTTATACCAAGGAGGAATATACTACCCGCCGTGACTCAGCCCGGGTGGTGAAAGAGGCTTTTGCTACCGGTTCCACCCAAAAATTGAATACTTTGACGGACGAGAAGGAAATTGCAGGTAATGGCTGGCTGTTTGTCTGTGCTCCCTTGGATCAGTTGGAGCGTATTCTGTCTGCCATGCTTCCCCGCCAGTATCTGGTGACGGACTATAACACGCATCGTGCGGCTGTCATCCCTCAAAGCCAGATGGAGGAATTTATCTATCTGTACGAATCCATGCCTTACAATATCGAACTGATGAACCGTCCTTTGGAGGACTATCTTCAGAAGAAGCAAAAAATTCGTATTACCGGTGGCGTCTTTCGGGGAAAGGAAGGGTGCATCATGCGTTTACACCGGAATACCCGGCTGGTGTTCGCTTTCGGAAATATGACGGTGGCAGTGAGCTATCTTCATGCATTTCCGTTTGAGAAGATAGAGTGATGGTAATTTATAAAGGAAACATTTCTATCAGTTTATCAGGCAGAACGACCATATCGGTTATAAGGATTTATAGCCGATGGTCATCGGCTTTTATATGAGATACATCAAAATTCGTCAGCTAATATAAAATATGTCTTTTAGTGAACTGTTTTCATATATCATCGGTGGAACTACTCTCATAGGCTTGGGTATGACCTTGTGACAAGTTTATGGGATATATTCTCTACATTTTATCTGCTTGGCTTTCTGTCAAGTGTTAACTTATTAATTCGTGTGCTTATTTGTAGTAGAATACTCCCTTAGCAAAAGCATTCCGCTAAAGATATATGCTTTAAATAAACAGTCCTAAATAATATAAATCTTATATACTTGCAAATGGTAAATATAACCGATAAATCCAAATGTTGTGGATGCAATGCTTGTGGGGATGTGTGTATCCACCAAGCCATCAAATTTCATATTGATGTTGAAGGATTTTGGTATCCGGAAGTTGATAAAGACAAATGCACCGATTGCGGACTGTGCGAGAAGGTGTGTCCGATAATCAATACAGAAGACTGGCATGAAAGTGGAGGATTTGAAAAGCCTCATTGTTATGCCTTGATTAATAAGAATATAGAAGTGCGATTTGATAGTACTTCCGGAGGTGCTTTCTCGGCTTTGGCTGATGAGATTTATAAAAAAAGTGGTTACGTAGGTGGAGCCATTTATAATGAAGATTGGTCTGTATCTCAGTTCTTGTCTTCAAGCAGGGAAGATTTGTCTCGTTTGCGTTCCAGTAAATATTTGCAAAGTCATCTTGATGGTTTTTATATCGCTGTTCGTGAAGCTCTGAAGACTGGCAAACCCGTACTTGTTTGTGGAAGTCCCTGTCAAATGGCAGCCATGAAACGTTTTCTTCGTAAGCCTTATGAAAATCTGATGGTGGTGGACTATATTTGCCGTGGCATTGCTTCTCCTCTCTATTTTAAGCAGTTTATCAACTATTTGGAGCAGAAGCATCATTCAACGGTGGTTTATTACAAAGCGAAAAGCAAGGAATTAGGTTGGAGAACACTTTCCACTCGTGTGGAGTTTGCAAACAAGGATGTCGATTATATTCTTGGGAAAGAAAACCCATGGTTATCCATGCAATATAAAATACCGGAAGTCTGTCGTCCCAGTTGTTTTGACTGTCCTTTCAAAGGATTTCCACGAACATCGGATTTGACGATAGGTGATTTATGGTCTAGTCCCGGTAGCATACCTAAAGAACTGGACTCTGACATAGGCACATCTGTTGTCTTTGCTAATAACGAAAAAGGAGCTGATATGCTAAACAAATGCAAGAAAAAGATCATTTGGAGTGATTTCTCTTTTGAAGAGGCGACCAAAGGAAATTATCATTTGATGTATTCTTTAAAGCACTCAGAGCATAACAGAGAAGATTTTTTTAAGACCTTGAACATTTCTTTTCAGGCCTGTATTGATAAATATATGCCTGACTTTGGCCAAACTCAGAAGTCACTCAAAGAAAAAATTAAGAATGTGGCTTGTTTTATAAAAGGTGTGACGGGGGCGGCAGGATGGAATATAGGAACTTGGATAAAGAATATGAGATACAATCTCTTCTGCCGTCAGATAGAAACAGACATATTAGAAAGAAAATTTATTATTATCAATAAATATTGTACGCTTGATTTACACCCCAAAGCTAAACTTGTTTTAAATGCTCCTTTCATTATGGGCTATAAACGAATAAAAGGATCAAAGTTGGAAAGCCGTTTGTTGATAGAGGAGAATGGAAGGATGGAAATCAAGTACGGTAGCTATACGGTTTATTATGGAGCAGATATACAGGTTTTCAAAGGTGCTCATCTTGAGATAGGAGGTGACGCTTCTGTAAATGTTGGTCTGAATCTTATTTGTGCCAACCATATCTCTATCGGAAGATGGACAGGTGGCGGACGAAATGTGACTATACGCGATAACAATGGAGAACATCACATTTCGATCAGAGGTTACAAGACCTCTATTCCCATTGTGATTAAAGAACATGTGTGGCTTACAGAAAATTGTACTATCATGCCAGGGACCACTATAGAAGCGGGAGCTATTATTAGTGCCCGTTCAGTAGTACAAGGTCATGTCCCCAGTTTTAGTATTGTGAGTGGAGACCCCGCTAAAGTAATTGAAACAAAAGTTTATTGGAAATCATAATTAATTAGATATAATGAATTTACAAGAATTTATTAGCAAGTTTGCTTCCCAATTTGAAGATGAAGACCCTTCTGTTTTTACAGCTGATACCGATTATCATGAGTTGGATTCATGGTCATCACTTACAGGCCTGAGTGTGGTAGCTATGATCATACAAGAATACGGCGTGGAACTTGACAGCCAGGATGTGCGCAAGGCAGATACTATAGAAGATTTGTTTAATCTGGTCAATGAACGTCAGGCATGAAGACAACTATACGGAATGTAGAGATTAAAAGCGTAGCAGCATGGTTACCTGCAAATAAGATATCATTACTTTCATTTTGCGGATCTTTTCCTGAAAAGCAAGTGAGGGATGTGATCAGGTCCTCCGGTGCTGAATATGTGTATCGTGCAGAAGAAGGACAAAAAGCCTCTGATTTATGTTTTAATGCAGCAGAACATCTGATAGAGAGGGATAATATAGATCGTAGCTCCATAGACGGACTCGTTTTTGTTTCTTCTACCCGTGAATGGATTATTCCTGATACGGCAGTATCATTGCAGCACCGGTTAGGATTGTCCACTGAAACGGTTTGTCAGGATATTAATTATGGTTGTACGGGTTATATTTATGGTTTGTTGCAAGCTTCAGCATGGATTAATTGTGGTATGTGCAGAAATATACTTGTCTTGTGTAGCGAAGTGCTGACTCCATACCTAGACTCTCATGCTGTTGGTAGCATAGAAACCAGCGAAGTTGCTACTGCCACATTGGTAGCGCAGGGTGATAGTCATATGACCATTCATCTTTCTTCAAACGGTTCTAAAGCAGATAGGATTATGATACCTTATAACGGATATCTCTATCAAGATGGTATGACTGTATTCACATATGGTATTGTCAATGCTAAGATTAGTATTTTGAATGTAATGGAAAAGGAAAGTTGGGAAGAAAAGGATGTTGAGCTTGTTGCTATGCATCAGTCCAATCAGATGATTATTAAAAATGTACGGATGTCTTTGAAATCAACGCCTGAAAAATTTCCTACTAATATGAAGGAATATGGCAATACGGGATGTTCGTCAATTCCTTTGTTGTTGTGTGATTTATATGGTGACAAACAGATGTCCCAACCCTCTCGTGCCATACTTTGTGCGTTTGGTGTAGGATTGACTTGCGGTAGCATAGCTACTAATTTTAGTAAAACTCATTTTTATGCTCCTGTTAATAAAAAATAGTATGAGAAAAAATGTAACTGAATACTTGGATATCACTGAAGGTTTATATTCTGAGAAGATAGCAGTGGAAGATGCAAATGGTTGTATCACATTTGGTGAAATGAAACGCAATGCTTTGAAAATAGCTGAATTTTGTGTAGAACAGAATATATTCAAGCAGCCGGTTTGTGTTTACTTGCCTAAGTCAAAAGAGATGGTAACGAGCTTTGTTGGTACTAACTATAGTGGAAATTTCTATGTCCCATTGGATATTAAATCGCCAGACACTCGTATACGGAATATATTGGCTACGCTTAACCCTGGATTGATTATCACTGACGAAGAACACAAAGATCAGGTAGAAAATTTTGGCCTTCCCACTGTGACTGTTGGATGCCTTTGTTCGCGTAAAGAGGCAGATTTATCTGTAGTGGAATCAGCAAGGAGTAGACAGATAGATACAGATCCTGTATATTCAATTTTTACATCTGGTTCTACGGGTATTCCTAAAGGGGTAGTGATTTCACATCGTGGTGTGATTGATTATATTGATTGGGCGGTAGATACTTTCCATTTTACAGCTGATGCTAAGATTGGTAATCAAGCACCGTTCTATTTTGATAACTCTACTTTGGATATTTATTTGATGATGGCTACAGGTGCTACATTGAATATCATTCCAGAGTCGAACTTTATGTTCCCAGCAAAATTGGTTGATTACCTTAATGAACATCATGTTACTTTTGTTTTTTGGGTTCCTTTTGTGCTTGTCAATGTGGCCAATTTCAATATTTTTGAATCAAAGAAACCAGAATATCTTAAAGATGTGTTTTTCGCTGGAGAAGTGATGCCTAACAAGCACCTCAATTATTGGCGTAAACATTTGCCTAGTTGCCGATATGTTAATCTCTATGGACCTACGGAAATTACCGTAGACTGTACCTATTATATTGTAGAACGTGAATTCGCAGATAGTGATCCATTACCTATTGGTTTCCCTTGTCGTAACTCAGATGTACTCATTCTTAATGATGAAAAGAAGGAATGTGCAATCAATGAAGAAGGCGAACTATGTGTGCGTGGTTCATCGTTAGCATTGGGATATTATAACAATTCTGAACGTACAGCTTCTGCATTTATACAGAATCCTCTAAACTCAGCTTATCCTGAAATTATTTATTGTACAGGAGATATAGTATATAAGAATGAGCAGGGAGAGATTATGTATGTAGGCCGTAAAGATTTTCAGATTAAACATAGCGGTTACCGTATTGAGTTGGGTGAAATCGAGAATGCTGTATTAGGTACGCATATGGTGGATAGTTGTTGTGTTGTATATGATTTTAAAAACAAGCAAATCGTTCTCTTTTATCAGTCTCATGAAGATTTGAACTTAGGTGAATTCCGTAAGTCAATCTTGAAGTTTATCCCCCGTTATATGATGCCCACGGTTAACAATCGTGTGGAATCAATGGAAATCAATGCTAACGGCAAGATAGATAGAAAATATTATACAGCTTTACTTAATGGATAAGAAACTATCCTTAATTCCTCCTTCAATATTATAAAAATGGAATTAGTACAATCATATCATCAGCTTAATTCTTTTATTTCTGAAATACGTTCTTTACGTAAAGGATTCATTTCAAATTTATTTCTGCATTTCGAAAAACACAATTTGTGGATTGAAAAGAAAGAATTGTTTTATCAAGCTACTACTGAAGGATATTTTATTTTTAGAAATAATTCAATGGCAAGTTATCTGTTTTATATTACAACAGACGAATTCCAATTAAGAAAAGGATTGCAAGAAATAACTCCTCAAATCAAGAAAACTGTAATGGTAGATATTTTGGAAGACTCCAAAATAGAATCTATCAAACAAGTGTTTTTTGACAATGACTTTCTTTTATATGAGGAACTTAATCGGATGAGCCGAATTGGCTTGCCTGATTCGATTCAGCCGGGATTGGGAGTTACATTTGCAGAACCGGAAGATTCGGTTGTTATTCTTCAGCTTTTATATTCTAATTTTGACCCTTTATCCGAACAGATTCCAGATATTGAAGAAATTGCACATTATATACAAAACAAATGGGTTTTAGTTTATAAACTGGAACACAAGATTGTAGGTTTTATCATATTTGAACTTACGGGCTTAACATTGTATTTGCGTTACTGGTTTGTATTGCCTCAGTTTAGGGAAATGAATATAGGATCTAAGTTATTCAATTCATTTATGTATGAAGGACGAAATACCAAACGTCAGTTGTTATGGGTAATAACTCATAATATAAATGCTATCAAACGTTATGTTCATTATGGTTTCAAACCAGAAAAATTATTTGATTACGTATTAAAACTAAAATAAAAATGAAAGAAAAGATTATTGCGATTTTAAGTGATCTTCGTCCAGAATTCGATTTTACCGACGAAAGTCTCAACTTCATTGAGGAAGGCATGCTTGATTCATTTGATGTGGTGTGTCTTGTTGATGCCCTTGATACCGAATTTAATATAGTTATAGATGGCATTGATATCTTGCCTGAAAATTTCAGTACCATTGAAAGTATCGAAGCTTTACTGAAAAAAAATGGTGTGACAGAATAATAATTTAGAGTAGGAAACAGCCATTTTACATGATCAAAAATAGTTGTATTCTTACTTGTTTATATTAGTTATGTATGGAATATTTCAAACTAAGAGATGGAAATAAGCTGCCTGTTATAGCCTTGGGACCAGGAGCTGTAGTTCGAAAGGAAGTATTACCTTACGCTCATTTATCTTCCAATCCAATAGTTAAAATTGGACAAAAGGTTGTGAATAAGTTAATATATGAAAAGGAATCTCTTGTCTTTATTAATAATGTTGCAAGAGGCATAAATTTAGGATTCGAACTTATTGACAATTCTGCTGCTTATGGTTCCAGTCAGTTAGTAAGAATGGCTATATTAAAATCAAACCGTAGGAGAGAAGAATTATTTCTTACGACTAGGGTTAGTAATACAGCTCAACGAGAGCATAGAGTAAGAGACGAATTTTTTTCGACATTAAAAGCTTTTGATACCAATTATGTCGATTTGCTTCAATTCCATTGGCCTGTAACAGATATATACGTAGAAACATGGAAAGAAATTATTAAGCTACAGCAAGAAGGTTATGTTAAAACAATAGGAGTCGCTAACTGTAATATTCACCATTTAGAAACATTGTATAATGAAACAGGTGTCATGCCATCTTTGAATCAATTTGAATGCCATCCGTTATTTACTCAGAAAGAACTCGTTGATTATTGTAATGAGCATGGCATCCAAATAGAGGCTTATACACCCATAGCTAGGGCTGATACTCGTATGACAAGACTACCCTTGATGAAAAGAATGGCAGAAAAATATAAGAAAACAATTGTTCAGATTGTAATTCGTTGGCATATACAAAATGGCAGGATACCTATAGTTGGAGCTAGACATAAGAAAAATCAAATGGCTGATTTGGATGTTTTTGATTTTAATTTGACTGATGATGAATTGAAGGCGATTGATGCCATAAATATTAATTCAAGATTAAGATATGATCCGGATAACTGTGATTTTTCTATATTGTAAGTAGCTTTGCATATAAAAATAGAGATAAATCCATAAACAATGATTGAAACAGTCATTCCAAAGCTCAGTGGTGCATTCTACGCTCATTGGAAGGGGACAAATTCAGACTATATATTACGTAAAAGTTTAATATGAATGATGATAATAGACGCATAGCCAAGAATACCATTTATCTATATTCCCGTATGATAGTTATGATGCTTGTGACTTTGTACACTTCACGTATTATTTTGGAAAAACTAGGTGTTGATGATTATGGTATATATCAGGCTGTTGGCGGAATTGTTGGTTTTTTGTCTTTTATCAATGGTGTTTTAAGTACTGGTACTTCTAGGTTTCTAACATTCGAACTTGGTACTGGGAATATGGAAAAATTGAAACGGACTTTTTCCACACTACTTACTTCTCATATAATCTTAGCACTTTTTATTGTATTCTTAGCCGAAACGGGTGGGACGTGGTTTATTTATAATAAAATGGTCATACCTCCTGATCGTATGAGTGCTGCTGTATATGCATTTCATTTATCAATATTTGCAGCATTTTTATCTTTAACTCAAGTACCGTATAGCGCAATTATAATAGCGCGGGAAAAGATGAATATATATGCATATACAAGTGTTTTTGAGGTTGTAGCTAAGCTAGGAATCTGTTATTTAATAGGAGTCGGTGATTTTGATAGATTGATGGTTTATGCAACAATGATATTTATTGTCCAAATGAGTTTACTCCTGTTTTATAGATTTTATTGCTCAAGGAAGTTTGCAGAAGCAAAATATCAAATCTCTTTAGATAAAAGGATTCTCAAACCAATTTTGTCATTTTCTAGTTGGAGCATGGTTGCAGGAATTTCGAGTACGCTATCAAGTCAAGGAATTCTCATACTTTTAAATATGTTCTTTCTTCCCGCTGTAGTTTCTGCAAGAGCAATATCTTTGCAGGTTAATAATGCGGCATATCAGCTAGTGACAAATTTTAGAACTGCAGTAAATCCTCAAATAGTGAAGCTTTATGCTATTAATGATTATCAAGGTTCTAAAAAACTATTATTACAGTCAACTAAGTATTCTTATTATTTGATGTTGTTTATGAGCTTGCCTATGTACTTTTTGGCCGATCCTTTGTTGTATATTTGGCTAGGTGATAATGTTCCAGAATATACTACAATATTCCTTCAGATTGCTATTGTACAAAGTTTATTTCAGGTTTTTGATGTGTCTTTTTATACAGCTTTATATGCAAAAGGACAATTGAAAGAAAATGCTTTAATATCACCAATGCTGAATCTATTGGCTTTCCCTGTCGTTTATTTGTTGTTTGAAAATGGTTTCTCGCCTGTAGCACTTTCTTGGGCATATCTCATTGTTTATGTACTTGCGGGTTTATTGATAAAACCTTTGCTTATAGTGAAAATAGTGGATTATAAGTGGAATGAAATACTATCAGTTTTTATACGATGTTTTTGGGTTACTGTATCTGCTGCAATACCATCATTTTTCATGAATAAATTGCTAGATTCTTCTACTGTAAAAGGCTTTGTTTCTGAGCTCCTGTTATTAGTTGTAATAGTAGTTATTTCTATATATACAGTTGGTTTAGATGAGATTATGAGAAAGAAAATACAGAATTTTATCTGGTCTAAAGTAAAGTTATGTTAGGCTTGTTACATTTAATAAAAAAGGTAAATGTAATAAAATAGTAAGCAATTTAGAGCATACCATTTTTAAAATGGTACTTTGTAGTATCCTGAATACAACCATAATACTTCCGATCTTCGCTACTGTAATGATTAGGAGAAACGGAATGGAATTTCTTTCTTTGCTCTGCAAACAAATTAAAAAGGGAATTGAATCAACGAGAAATCTTTTTGATACCGTTTTATTTTGGGGCAGATACTTTGTAGCGGTTGATATTTTATAAAGCTGCCATATTAAGCAACAAGCAAAGCAAATTGCTGTTTGAGGAACCTGAAGCGCGCATCTATCCTCTTAGTGTCATTAATGTGGTGCAAAGTGTTATAAACTTGACGAACAACCAGTTTTTCATCACGACTCATAGCCCTTATATTATCGATGCCCTGTTGGAGCAATTGAATGATGAAGTTGCTATCTATTTCGTGGATATGAAGTCGGGAAATACTACTGTATAACGTGCAATGGAGGATGAAATGCAAGAAATGTACGAGAGTGGCGTGGATTTGTTTGTTTTGGTAGAAACATAATTGAAGTAAGGGGCTGTTTTCACACCCCCCCATACTCCTTCACCGCATCAAAACAAGGACAGCCCTTCAGCGGATTCAAATCCCGATGTCCTACAATGATTGCTTCGGGCAGGACAGCCCGCAACTCCCGGAGCAAGGCCAGCAGGGCCGCTTTCTGTTCCAGTGTCCGTGTGTCCGCGGGTATGCCGCCGGCAGACAGGCCCCCTTCATAACAGATGCCGACAGAATGCCGGTTGTGGTTCTTGCAGTGCGCTCCGATTCGCTCCAGCGAGCGTCCGCGGTGAATCCCGCCGTCGCGCGTGATGTAGAAATGGTAACCGATATCCTTGAAACCGCGGTGGTGGATATGGTCGTGGCGGCAGGTCTCGAAATCCAGGTTCCGCCCCTCAGGGGTGGCGGAACAATGGATGATGATCAATGTTATCTTGCGCATACCGGCCGGTTAAATACAACTTTGTATACCTATGACGCTGCCTATAGCAGTTGCCACTGCAATGATAACTTTCAGGATGGTGCTCCAAGTAGATTTTCTTTTCTGATTTTCCATAAAGGATAAAGTTTTAAGTGTGATACATTAAAGATTTAGACTTCCGGTTCGTTTTTGCTCTTCAGCAGGTCTGCCACGGTTTTTCCTTCCTTTTCGGCACGCAGTGCGGCGGCCTGTGCGGCACGGCTGGCTACAGGTTGGAATTCCAGTGTGCCGAAGATGGTTTTTAAATCCTCTCCGGGAACATATTGGATATTGACTCCGGTGATATGGGCGGCGGTGAAATCCGTCAGTTTTTCCGTTCCTATACTGGCTATCTGGAGACGGAACTTGCCCAGTTCACCGAAATCCACCTGCTTTCCTTCGGTAAGGGCTTCCAGCAGATTGTCTACAGTAGCGGTGAGAACGGCCACCACATCGGCGCGACTCACGGTAGTCTGTGAAGAAACACGTTTGCTGAGTTGTTTCAAGGTAAGTTCGCCATTGATCTGTGAGGTGGCGTAAGCTTTGGGAGCCGCATCCTTATCCAGAGGATTGGGACGTAATGAAACACTGTAATTTAATGCCATAATGATTTTGTTGTTAAATGATTAATATGAATTGAACATGACAAAGATAACACTTCGGAAAGGTGTGGATATGAAGGGAAATAAACAGACATGAAGGTGTGTGACACATTGTGGCGGAGAATGAAATAAAGTGAATTAAAGGTTTTGATATATTTTTATATGTGAGTTGTTTTTGTTACATTTGCTTTGATAGATAATCTCTGTGAATAAGCTTGCTGCAAAGGAGTTGTAATAGCTGGATATTTACGGATAATAGAAACGTTTTAAAAAAGTGAATGTAATGAACGAAGAAGAAACGTATATGGGCGAATGGCCGGTGAAGCCTTATTACAAACGGGATTTGGCCATGGGATATGCCCCCGATATCACTCCTGTGGCAGCATTGAACCGCCTTTCTGCCTGGATACACCATCATAAGCCGCTTTATCAGGCTTTGCTCGATTCGGGATATGCGGACAGACAGCGTATTTTCAATTCGGTACAAGTGGGGTTGATTTTCCATTATTTGGGAAGACCGTAGGAGTCGGGCGTCCGTATGCTTGGTTCTACACGTCAGTATGTGCAGACCTATGCATACGTATGTATCGCCTCACACAGACGTATATGTGAGGCGACGTCGCCGTATGGATTAACCATTGTTACTACTACATTCCTCTTCGCTCTCATGCTCTTCATAACGTCCGCAGGGCTGGCGGGTGTAGTACACGGTTCCTGTGCGGCACAGTTCCTGGTCGCGCACTTTCAGCACATCCAGGCGGGTGAAGGCACGGTCGGGTTCGTTTATACGGGTGATGGAGAGGATGAAATCGGCCAGATTCGCCCAATTGGCACTGCCGGATATGGTGTACATGTTGATGTCCTCCATTGCGTTCTTTCCGTCTATTTTCTTCAGGCTGCGCGGATGAGCCACGATGATTACCCAGATATGGTTCTCGCGCCCCCACGACTGGAAACGGGTCAGCATCGACTTGATGCTTTGGGTTTCGGTCTCGCCTTTTCCGCTTTGCGCCTCTACAAAAAGATAAGGGTCTATCACCAGATATTTCAACGGCTGCCTGCGGCGTACCAGATCGGCCCGGTGCAGAATGTTTCCGGGAGTGGGCGGCACTTCGTGCATATCCAGATGAATCATGTGAGTGTTCAGAAAATCAATATAGGGTGTCAGCTGCTCGTCGGTATAGGCGGTGGTGTTGGCTTTGCCCAGCAGCAGGTGTATCAGGTGTGCTATATGCTTGTCCTTGTCCGGAACTTCGAAAGAGAGGTAGCATACAAAGCGTTCCGTGTCGCGCATGATGCGGCTGGTCAGGTCGTTCAGAAAATCCGTTTTTCCGCTGTTGGGCATACCGGTCATGATGATCAGGCCGCCTGTGTCGGTGGGATGGAAAACGCGGTCGGTCAAGGGGCCGTAGCCCACACTGTAGCCGTGGTCGTATTTGCCGTGCAGCACATTCATCACCTCTTCCCTGCGTTGTTCTACAGTGATGATATCGGTGGTGTGGCAGGCACAGGCATCTTCTATGACGCTTTGCACCACTTCGGTGCCGTAAAGATTCATCACATCGCCTATGTCTTTGCATCCTCCGGGCAGGGTGGTGAAAAGGCAGCGTGCTCCGAAGTAGTCGGACAGATGTTTCACCAGTGTGCGTCCGGGCAGGTCGGTGTCACCGCAGATCACGATGTCCTGCACCTGGTCCAGCCAGGAAGTGAATGCCTCGAAGCTTTTCGCCAGGTCGCTTGCCGCTCCCGAGGGCACACTGATGACGTGGCGGTATCCTGCTTCCATCAGTACCAACACATCTTTTTCGCCTTCTACGATAATGAGTCGGGGAATGGTCTCTTCCTCCACCAACAGCGGATTGATGCAGTCTATGTTGTAGGGAGCGCATGGTTTGGTGGGCGAATCCTGACTCCAGAATTTGCTGTAGGTTACGGGAGGTTCTTCCGTTGTTCCGTCCGGAATTTCTATCTCTCCGGATACTGCGGAGGCGTTGGCAGCGGTAACGGTTTTTGCGGATGGCGAGGGGCTGCATGAACGGTACTTGGCATTAACGGGACGTCCGTCCACGTAGTTCACGTAGGCGATGCAGGGAAAGACGGAGGAAGCCTGTTCGCGTTTGTCCTCACTGTTCTTGGTGATGCAGTAATGACGCAGGCAGCCGATATGCGTTGCGATGGCTGTGGCGAGAGAGATGCCCTGATCGGCTAGATAACGGCGTGCTGCCAGTTGGTCAGGATCCGTACACTCGGGCGATTCGTCCAGCGGCTTGATTTTTTGCAACACGGCGGGGGATAGGATTTTGTAATCGCCCGGCAGCATGGGGACTTCGTTCACGCTGTTTTCTGTCGCATTTCGATATTCCGGCAGGTTGTCTGTGAGGTGGCGCGTTCCGGGGGGTGGGTATGTTCCGGTTCGATCGGACGACTTTTCTTTGGGGTAAGAGAACATGGGACGCTTGTCTTTGCAATAATCAGTAAGGATGCCATTGAATTCACATCCGGCGTAGAAGCAATGATACAGCCCTTTGGCTTTTGAGATATACAGATGCATGGTACCGCATTTGGGACACCGGGCAATGAAATTTTTTCCCGCATTCTTACGGTCGGGAAAGTCGGAGAGAGAATAATAAGGTTTCATTTGAATTAAAAATTGAGAATTAAAAATTAAAAAATAAATGCCGGGCAGCCAATGCGCAGCCCACTAATCATAAACCGCTAACCACTAATCTCCCGTGTCTATCCATTCTTTGGACAGCACGTTCCAGATGGCGGTTTCGACAGGTCGTGGCGGCGCATTTTCCGGTATTTCCACTTTTCCGTCTATGGGGTCGTCGTAATAACGGATATCCGTGCCGGCGTCCTTCCACTCGAAGGGTGAGACGGGGCGGAATTCACGGAGTTTCTTACGTTTCTCCTCCAGATCTTTGCCCAGTTCGCTGCTCAGCCGGGCGACGGCTTGTTCCATCAACGACTGTCCGTGGCGCGTCTTCATGAGGTTTTGCAGCCAGATGATTCTTCCTGCGTGCGAGTTCCGTGAGAAGCGGGGATCGGCATTGAAGTGGGGAATGAGAAATTGGTTCACCAGAATTACCAGTGTTTGCAATGCCCTTGGGCGGGTGTAGTTGTGACTGGTGGCTATGCGGTTGATGAGCGGTATCAGTACCCGTTGCTTGTCTTCGGGGGTGGTGTTGAGCCGGTGGAAGAAGTCGGTGGCAGGAGATAAAGTCTGAGAAGTTTTCTCGCCGTCAGGCGTTTCCGAAGGAGTCTTTCCGGCATCCGCTTCCATTTTCTTCGCTTTCCGCGCTCCGTTTCCGGCGGGATCTCCCTTACGGGAATCCTCCGGAGGAATTATATTATTAATATTATATAATACACTATTATTCGTAGTTGCTTGATTTGCAGCTGTAGTTGCCGGACTGGCAACAGGAACTGTAAGTTCGGCAACAGAACCGGCTGCTTGCGCGGGGGTATTTTTCAGTCCGTCGCACCACAGGGGGGAGTAGAATCCCAGCAGGTGGGTACGGTTTTCGTTCCAGATGAGGCCGAATGAGCAGCACTTCCTGATGTTTTCCAGCAAGGTGGTGGTATGCGTGGTTTTCATGGACTGGCAGATTTGGTAGAGGTTGCGCATGGGATATATTCCTTCGGCAGTCATGTAGGGTGTCAGTCCCAGATAGAGATCCAGCAGTTTCAGTGTGGCGGAATCAGTGATTCCTTTCGCTTTCCACTGGTGGATCATTTTCTGCGTCTCGCTGATGGAAACGCTTTGTTTCAATGCTTTTATAGCCATGTATGCTTGTTTTAGTAATAATGGCGGTGAAGTTACAAAGGAAAAAATAGACGCGTCTGTCCACAGTGGACAGACAATTAGGAAACAGACAGTATTATTAACGATATTTAAACTGAAAAAAGATGAAAGACAGGAATTTTTCTACAAAGAAGTTGGCCGAGAGCATCAAGGTTCTTAGAAAAGCCAGTGGTGTAAATGTAAAAGAATTTTGTAAATCTATCCACATGACGGAACGTAGCTATTACAGTGCTCTTAAAAGTAAACTGACAATCTGAATTTTTATGCTACTATCATGCATTCTTTGGTGGAAAATTATGGCGATTGCGGAATGGACGAGGAGATAGAGGCGGTGAAACGCGAGTGGTGGAATGTGGTGACGGAGAACTCGTGGGAGTATTTGGCGGGGGAGAAAGAGAAGTTTGAGGAGTAGATGGTAAGAGGGGTTTCCGTAATCACGGTAAGTCTCATGAACTAAATAAATGGAATGATAGCTTAATTAAAACATATATTTATCTTTTATGAGAGTAGGGATACTAAATCTTCCATTTGACAATAATTATGGAGGTAATTTACAGCGGTATGCTCTGGCAAGAGTATTATGGGAGATGGGGCATGATGTGAAGCACATAAACTTGCGAAACTCGTACTGCCTGCCTTTTTATAAAAAGCCGTATTGTTATGCCAAAAGATTGTTAATGAAACTGTTAGGTTCTAAATCTTCCATTTTTTTAGAACAGGAAAGGAAAAGGGAGGACGAGCGGATGGAAATAAATGCGCAAAAGTTTTATGAGCGTTATGTGAGCCATACTCGTGCTGTCTATGGAGTAAAAGAGATAGGTCAGGTATGCAGGGAAAATAAATTCCAAGCAGTTGTTGTCGGTTCCGATCAGGTGTGGAGGAACGGTATGGTAAAAGGTGTGCTGGGGCTGAATAATTATATGTTGGGATTTATTCATGATGAACACATAAAGAAAATAGCCTATGCGGTATCTTTAGGAACTGAACAACGGTTGGGAAGTGCGCAAGTGCAGCGGTATTCTAAATTTTACAATAAATTCAGTGCTGTGTCTGTCAGGGAATCCCAGTCGGTAGCACTTTTTGATGAATATGGGTGGACGGAGCCGCGTGCGCAACATGTTCTTGACCCGGTGTTCTTGCTGAAAAAGGAAGACTATGTGACGCTAACGGAAAAAGAGACTGTAGAGCATGCGGCGAAGAATAGAATTTTCTGTTACATACTTGACACCAATAAAAGGATAGAAGACATCATTCGGTGTAAAGAAAGGGAGTTGGAGTCGGCTTCTGTGACAGTCGGCTTAAAAGATACCGAAAAGGTGTCTGTTGAGCAATGGTTGTACAACATATATACGTGTCGTTTGATGATAACCGACTCTTTCCACGGAGTGGCATTCTCCATTCTTTTCAACAAACCGTTTGTATTCTGCGGTAATGAGAAACGCGGGAATATACGGCTAAGATCACTTTATAAGATGTTTATGATAGACTCTGAACAGACGGAACATCTTGACTGGCAAGCGATAAATAGAAAAATTGAACAGTTCAGACGGGTGTCTGAGGATTTTTTGAATCATAGTCTTAGAGCTGAGTGAAATGCTGATATATATTATACTTTATTCCATGCTGTTGCCGGGCATATTATATGATGCGGTAAGGAAGTCATTGTCTGCAAAGAAAGTTGTTCTTGGTTTCTATGTACTTCTGTTTACGCTGTTCCGTGGATTGAGGTGGAATACGGGCACAGACTGGTCGCAATATTTGTGGCATTTTCAATATTTGAACATAGATAATGTGTTCAGTTATTCCAGATATGGGGGGGATGAGACTTTGGAGCCGCTTTATGCGCTTATCAACGTGCTGGTAGGCTTTGTTGGTAATTATTCATTGTTCTTGCTGGTGACTAACCTGTTTGTTCTGTACACTTATTATTGGTTCAGTATAAAGTATACGCCCAAGCCTGTCGTTACGTTTGCTTTGCTGCTATTGTGCGCTAGCTTTTTTCCTGTCAGGATGGAGCTGGCTGTCACCGTTCTGATGTGGACGATTCCGTCGTTGGTGCATAGAGACTTCAAGTCCTTCCTGTTTGTAACGGTTCTGGCTTTTCTCATTCATAAGGCAACAATTATCTATCTCCCTTTTTATTGGCTACTGCATTGTCGTCTCGGGTTGTTTTCGCAAATAGGCTTGTATATGGTATGCACCTTTATGATAAACGAAGCGCTTATAAGTAAAATCATATTGCTGCTGTCGTCGCTGATTCCTATTTCGTCCGTTCAGGTGGCAGCTCAAAACTATCTGCACTCTAATTTTGATTATGGACTGGAAAGCGTGGTATCAGGCTCTCTGTCTTATGTCATGGCGGTCTCATTTTTAGTGCTGATGCACTATAGCCCTATACAGAAAGAAAATATTTTGTATAGAGTTTCAGTAAACGCCTATCTGTTCATGTCGTGCATATCTCAGGTGATACCCGAAAGTTTGGGCGATTTAGGTAGGGTGGGTGGTTGTTTTATATGGGGCTTGCCTATTGCTTTTTCTTTTATAACAGAATGTTATTTGAAGACCAGGTTTAAATATATTGCATTTATGCTGTTGGTCTTGTATTGTGTGTACAAGTTCATCAGACTTTGCTCCCTTTTTCCAGCGGCTTTATTTCCTTATTATTCAATTTTTGATTCACCTCCTTATGTACGATAAAAATATATTGTTTGTAACTACTTACAACCCGTATGTGCAGAAAACAGGTGCGCATCAACGTACCCGGCATTTGTTTAATGCGCTGAAACAGACGGCACATGTGGACGTATTGTTCTTTAATCTGTATGACAAGGATGTACCCGTGACGGACAGCCATGTCTTTATGTATGATGTAGATCTTGAAGCCGGTGCTTTATCCAAACTGAAAGGCTGTGTGCCGTTTGGACAGCATGTAATAGCGCTGAAGAACGGGCGGTGCAGCCGCATTTATCGCGAAGTGATTCAACGCAGGAAATACGATGTCGTTGTTTTCCGTTATTTGGCTACAGCGGTGATGTGTGGTGTTGAAGATTATGCGGATATAGTGATTGACATAGACGATATACCTTGGCACAATTATCACAAGATGGCGGAAAACCCATCGTACTCTTGGATTAAAAGGGGTTATTTCGGATACAAAAGCTGGGGGATAAAGAGGGTTGCCTCTCGAATCATGAAGCGATGCAGATTATATTATACGGCCAATCCTCAAGACTGTCTCACCGATAACAGCCGATATTTGCCTAATATTCCTGCCATTCTTGAGAGTCAGGATTATGTGTCCGGTTGCAATAAAAACATACTGTTTGTCGGATTCATGGCTTTCCCTCCCAATTATCAGGGGGTGGACCATTTTATTAACTATATATGGAAGAATGTATGCCGGAAGCATCCGGACGCGCATTTCTATGTGGTGGGGAAAGGGACACCGGAACATTTGCGTAAGGCATGGGAGTCATATCCTCATGTGCATGTATTGGGCTTTGTGGACGATTTGAAGGAAATGTATAGAAAGTGTTCTGTGGTGGTGTCGCCGGTGTATAGTGGCGCGGGTACTAATATAAAAGTATTGGAGGCACTGGCCATGAAGAAGATTTGTATCCTTTCGGATTTTGCCTTCAAGGGTTTTGACGTTCATTTGACAGATGGGGTGGATTTGTTGGTGGCACGGTCGGATAGTGATTATACCGTATTGTTAGACAAAGTTTTGTCTGATGTTTCGGCTTGTATGAATCTGGCGGTGCACGGCTACGTTTCTATTCGAAAAAATTATACATCACGTGCGGTGGTTTCAGTGATAAAGGATAGCTTGCTGCCGAATTGTTGACTTATTGTAAAAAAAAGATAAAAGATGCTGTCTTTGATACGGGTATGATGAGCGAAGTGCACGGTGCATTCCAGAAGGACAGGCTCTTGTATTCATTAAAATAAATAAATTATGTTTTTTTCAGTAGTGATTCCTGTTTACAACAAGGAAAAAGAGATACGCAGTACATTGGAAACAGTACTGGTGCAGTCCTTTATTGATTTTGAAGTTGTATTGGTGGACGACGGCTCCTCAGATGGGAGTATGGAGATAGTTAAGGGAATAAAAGACAGCAGGATACGGTTGTTTTCGCAGAAGAACCAGGGAGTGTCCGCTGCCCGCAATGCAGGTATCAGACAGGCGGTGGGACAATACATCGCCTTGTTGGATGCGGATGACAGGTGGGAGCCTTCTTATTTAAAAGAGCAATATGATTTGATACAAAAATACCCTCAGTGCGGAGTATTTGCAGTAAACTACAGTTATGTGTATTCATCGGGAGCAAAAGTGCCGAACCGGGTAAATCATTTGGATTTTTGTGGCATGGACGGCATTCTGAAGGACTATTTCCGGGTGGCGGCATTTTCGCAGCCTCCTGTATGTTCTTCAGCCGTTGTGATAAGGAAAGATTGTCTGGAGTCTGTGGGAGGTTTTCCTGTGGGAATCACTTCGGGTGAGGATCTGATTACTTGGGCCAGATTGGCGTATCGGTATGAGATAGCCTATAGCAAAAAGTGCCTTGCATGGTATATACTGAGGGAAGAACTGGAGCTGACTTCAACTCCTACCCGTTTTTTTGACGGTGATTATGTGGAGCAACAACTGATAGCTTTGTTGCGTAAGGATGCTGGCTATATGTATAAATCATCGTTGCGCAAATACATAGGTCTTTGGTTCAAAATGAAGTCTTCTGTGTATTTCAGAGCCGACCGGAAGAGAGAATGTTGGAAGTATGGGATGAAGTCTCTTCGTTACAATCCTGCCTGTATAGGGCAGTATGCCATTCTATTGCTTGCCGTGTTACCGTTGGGAGTCCGGAATATGGCAAAGCGGTATGTTCAATCAGTTAAAACAAAAAACAGAGTATCATGACACAGGTATTGAAAAGAGTCTTTTATTATATCATAATTGTGTAATTTTCAGAATATAGAAAAATGAAGCCTCGTATTCTTTTCATTCTTCATCTTCCACCGCCTATACACGGCGCAGCCATGATGGGGAAATACATTCAGGAAAGTGAGTTGATAAATTCTTCTTTCGATTGTTTTTGTATAAATTTAGCTACAGCAGGAAGTCTGTCTGATATCGGGCACGTAAGCCTAGAAAAACTGTTGAAGTATTTATTGCTTCTAAGGTATATTTCCCATGTTGTAAAAGAAATCCGTCCCGAATTGGTTTATATCACTCCAAATGCCGGAGGAAAAGCTTTCTTTAAAGACTTTATTGTAGTACAGATGCTGAAAAGTATGGGATGCAAGATTATAGCTCATTATCACAATAAAGGAGTTTCGGCTTATCAGAGCAAATGGATTTATAACTTCCTCTATAAACGTTTTTTCAGTAATCTGAAAGTAATTCTGTTGGCAGAGAATCTTTATAAAGATATAGCCAAGTATGTAAAAAGAGAAGATGTGTATATTTGTCCGAATGGTATACCAAGCTCATGTAAAGAAGAAATGGAAGCAAGACGCAATAACGTTATCCCTCATTTGCTCTTTTTGTCTAATTTATTAATAAGTAAGGGAGTAATAGTATTGCTTGATGCGCTTAAAATATTAAAAGAGAAAGAGTATACTTTTGTTTGTCAGTTTATAGGTGGTGAGACAGCCGAAATAAATGCTGTACAGTTTTTTGAAGAAGTAAACAAAAGGGAACTAAGTGATTTGGTTACTTATGTTGGTCGAAAAGTAAGAGAAGAAAAAGAGGCCTTTTTTAGACAGGCGGATATCTTTGTTTTTCCAACCTATTATGAAACATTTGGTCTTGTTAATTTGGAAGCCATGGAATATAAATTGCCGGTGATCTCCACCAATGAAGGTGGCATCCCCGATATTGTGAAAGATGGAGAAAATGGCTTGATTTGTGAAAAGCAGAATCCGGTTTCGTTGGCTGATTGTATTGCGAAGTTGTTGGATGATGAGGAATTAAGAGTTAAAATGGGAAGTGCCGGTCATGAGAAATTCTGTCGGGAGTTTACTTTGGATAAATTTGAAAATAGAATGAGAGACATACTAAATCAAAATCTGTTTTCATCCTGACATTAGTAAATAAGAGGAGGAACTATCAATTCTTATATTACTTTCTTGTTTGAAAGAATAAGAATCCGTATATTTGCTATCGAAGAATGATGTATGGATATGAAAACGACTTCCGAATATATGGCATTATTGCGTAAGTACATGGTTGAGAATGCTCATAAGTATGGCATTATGCGCATGGGAATCTTCGGTTCGGTTGCACGTGGCGAGCAAACCGAAGATAGTGATGTGGATGTATGTGTGGAATTGCAAACTCCCAGTATGTTTTGTCTGGTCCATATAAAGGACGAGCTTCAGCATTTGTTTGGTTGTGCCGTTGATATTGTCAGATTGCGTGAAGATATGGACAAGTTGCTGAAACAAAATATAATGGAGGAAGGAATATATGCATAAGAAGGATATGGTTGATGCCATGTTGGGCAAAATAGAACAGGCTATTATTCGTATATTAAATAATTCCCAGTCTATTGATTCGTACCATTATTACTTGATTACTCCGGCTGGTATGGAACGGTTGGAAAGTACTTGTATGCTTTTAATGGCTGTTGGTGAAGGCATTAAAGGTGTAGATAAAATGACAAATAAAAATCTTCTTGTTCATTATCCGGAAATAGATTGGAAGGGTGTCATGGGAATGAGGGATATTATTGCCCATCATTATTTTGATTTAGATGCAGCGGTTGTCTTTGAGGTGGTAAAAAATAACCTTCCTTCCATGTTGACAATCATCAAAAAGATGAGGACAGAGCTCCCGCTTCATGAAATTTAGAATCTTGTTATATGTAGACTTCATAGCCTAACTTGGCGATGTGTAAACAACCAGTAGCGCATCCACAATCTCACTCCAGCATTCTTTGTCCAGCATAAAATAAGGAATGCTTTCCGCTTCGCCTTCCATCCGTACAAACAAATGTCGCATGGTGTCTGTCGGGGCATATTCGTAAAATTCCAGTTCCTCCACCCGGTATCCTTTCGCACGGACCCGGGCAATAACTTCTTGCCGCTCCTTGTCGGACAGGTTTCTGCCTATCTCGTAAAGGGAGTGTAAAGCATTGCTGTATCCGGTGTGGATGCGGTCATGAATAGATGGAAAATCTTTTAATCGGCTCATGGCGTTCGCTGTTGGGCCACAAAAATAATATAATATTTTAGAACTGCCATATTCATGTTATTGAAGTTGACAAATTTGTTCCTGGTGGAAAATCGCCAGGGGTTGGCCGTTTTGCCGGAAGGCAAACTCCTGATCAATACCATCAACGCCCATTCCTACAACACCGCCCAAAAAGACAGGTTCTTTGCCGAAGCTTTGCAGCGGGGGGATGTGTTGATCCCTGACGGGGCAAGCATCGTGAAGGCGTGTCGTTGGCTGAATGCCAAATCCAGACCTGCGGGGCGCATTGCCGGCTGGGATTTGTTCGAATTTGAAATGAACAAGCTGAATCGGAAGGGAGGAAAATGTTTTTTCATGGGCAGCAGCGAAAAGGTGCTGGCATTGATCAAACGGCGTGCAGCGGTGGATTTCCCTCACATCGAAGTGGAAACCTATTCGCCACCCTATAAGCCGGAGTTCTCGGAAGAGGATAACCGGGCGATAGTCGAAGCTATCAACAAGGCAAATCCAGATTTGCTCTGGATAGGGATGACTGCCCCCAAACAGGAGAAATGGGCGTACACGCATTGGAATGAATTAAAAATCCATTGCCATTGCGGAACGATAGGTGCCGTTTTCGATTTTTATGCTGGAACGGTAAAGCGTGCTCCCGCCTGGTGGCAGAGGCATTCTTTGGAATGGTGTTACCGGTTGTTGAAAGAACCCCGCCGGATGTGGAAACGTTACATTATCGGCAATCTGTTGTTCATGTGGAATATATGTAAGGAGTAGCTTGATGAAAAGAATCTTATTGCTCGTTTTTTGGTGTAGTGTTTCCTTATGGGCTGATGCCCAGGCATTGCTGGGAACTACCGGACTGCTTCATGCTCCCACGGCTGATATGCAGCGTGATAAAACGTTCCTGTTTGGTGGAAACTATTTGAATACTCATCCATTATCCACCCATTTTCGTAGCCGTGAGGTGGGGTATACCTTCAATTATTACATAAACATAACGATGTTTCCCTGGCTGGAGGCGTCGTATATCTGTACATTGGTACATGCGGATCACGGCTCTGCTTATTTTCCGGAACAGTCTTGGGGAAAATTCACGAATCAGGACCGGGCTTTCAGTGCGCGTCTGCGCCTTTGGAAAGAAGGGTGGTGGAAGGAGTGGACTCCGCAAATAGTCCTTGGTCTGGACGATCCCACCTCTCATGCCGATCATGGCGGTGGGGAACTGGTGTCCGGTAATACAAGCGGTTCCAATAATTACGCTACACGCTATTATCTGGCTGTAACCAAACATCTGAATTTACAGAACATAGGTGAATGGGGTGTTCATGTCGCATTTGTATATGGTAATGCCAAAGGTATGGAGCATTATAAACGTCCTTCATTCGGCACAAACTTCCGTTTTGCTTTTCCCGAAACATCTATAATAAACAAGGCAGCGAATGGCTTGAACCTGATGGCGGAGTACGATGCAAGAACTTGCAATGTAGGTTTTGAGTATAGTTTTTGGAAAGATTATGTAAATCTTGTAGCCGAGCTGAATAATGGGAAATACTTCTCCGGAGGTCTTGTCTTTAAAGTCCATCTGAAATAATAAAAAAGAGCATTCGGTTAGGATTTTCCGGTTAGATTTTGTTCCTTTGTAGTACAATCAGAAAAAGTAGCGCGCCATGAAGCAACAGTCATTGAAGAGATGCCCGATAGGGATACAGACTTTTGAGGAAATCATCAACAAGGATTATCTCTATATAGATAAGACGGAATATGTTTACCGGATGGCATACGGTGCTTCCAAATATTATTTTCTGAGCCGCCCCCGACGGTTCGGAAAATCGTTGCTGACCTCTACGCTACACTGCTATTTTACCGGAAAGAAAGACCTTTTCAAGGGACTTGCCATCGAAAAGCTGGAAACCGAGTGGACGGAATACCCGGTGCTTCACTTTGACATGAGCTTGGCCAAGCATGTGGACAAGGAAACATTGGAAAGCATGCTGGATGTGCAGCTCTTTGAACATGAGAAAATATACGGGAAGCCGGAAAGGGCGGTCACTCTCAATGACAGGATGAAGACACTCATCATGCGTGCCTATGAGCAGACCGGCCGCCAGGTGGTAGTCCTTATTGACGAATATGACGCGCCCTTGCTGGATGTGGTGCACGAGGATGAGAACCTCCCCGTCCTGCGTAATGTGATGCGTAATTTCTACAGTCCGTTGAAGGCGTGCGACCCTTATCTGCGCTTTGTGTTCCTGACCGGCATCACCAAGTTTTCCCAGCTCAGCATTTTCAGCGAGCTGAACAATATCAAGAATATTAGCATGGACGAGCCCTACGCTGCCATTTGCGGTATCACTAAAGAGGAAATGTTGGAACAGATGGGCGGGTATATAGAACGCTTTGCCCTTTTGCAGGAGATGAGCAAAGAAGATACCCTACTGAAACTGCAAGAGAAATATGACGGCTATCATTTCACCTGGCCTTCGCCAGATGTTTTTAATCCGTTCAGCCTGCTGAATGCTTTCGAAGATGGCAAGTTAAACTCTTATTGGTTTGGCAGCGGCACGCCCACCTATCTGATAGAGATGCTGCGCAAGTTCCATGTTCTTCCCTCTGAAGTGGGACACAGCATGCAGGCTATGGCTGCCAGTTTTGATGCCCCTACCGAGCGGATGACAACTATTACGCCTTTGCTCTATCAGAGCGGCTATGTCACGATAAAGGACTATGATAAATATACTGAGCTTTACACGCTGGATATTCCGAACAGGGAGATACGGGTGGGACTGATGCAGAGTCTGTTGCCGAACTATCTGGCTTACAATACCGATATGGGGCTTACTACCATAGGCCGTATGTATGGTGCGATACGCTTGGGCGATATGGATGGAGCCTTGCGTCTGCTTCAGGAGTTTCTCTCCACCGTTCCTTATTGCGATAACACGAATTATGAAGGGCATTACCAGCAGTTGTTCTACATCATCTTCTCTCTTTTCGGAATGTATGTGGATGTGGAAGTCCGTACCCCGAAGGGACGTGTGGACGTGGTGATGCGCACTGCCGACATGTTGTATGTTATTGAATTGAAACTAGGCAAGGATGCCGATGCCGCCATGTCTCAGATAAATTTGAAAAACTATCCCGAACGTTTTACCCTCAGCGGACTGCCTGTGGTGAAAGTGGGCATCAGCTTTGATGCGGAGGAGCATACGTTGGGCGACTGGCTCATAGAAAAATAGCCCCTGTCATCGGTTTCGTATTAAATTCAGTGGCGGAACGGTTTGCGATATCAAATATTTACGATATCAACTAGCAAGCCGCTGATAAAAATGAATTCATAAAGATAGAATATTCACTATAGGCTGTGTGCGATGATGCATGCAGCCTTTCCCTCTTTTGTTGCCGGTGGCGACCGGCATCCGCACCATGATGTATTGCAAGAACGATGGTCTTCGTGACTACCAGCAGGAGATGAAGCTCAGGCTCTTTAAGGAGTGGGAGTTCCATCGGAGTGTCATGGTACAAATGCCTACAGGCACAGGAAAGACACATCTGCTGGCTGCGGTGGTGAAAGAGTTTCTCTGTGGTATCGGTACCGGCACGCGGGTGTGGATTGTGGCGCATCGCAGGGAGCTGGTGGAGCAGATAGAGGAAACCGCAGCCCGGTATGGAATGGGAAAAGAACCGGACAAAACGGGAAAGAACGGAAAGACGGGGAAAGACAGTATGCCGGAAGAATCCGGAAGGGTGCGGGTATTCTCCATCCAGTGGTTGTCCCGTAACTGGAAGAATATAGGGGAAGCTCCCGGATTGATTGTCATTGACGAGGCGCATCATGCACTGGCGGAGACTTACAGGGAGCTTTGGAAGAGATATCCGGAGGCGAGGAAACTGGGCATGACCGCCACCCCCTGCCGGTTGAACGGCAAGGGCTTCACGGATTTGTTTGATGCGCTGATAACTTCGTGGAGCATCGCGGAATTCATCGGGAAAGGCTGGCTGTCTGCTTTCGACTACGTGTCTATCCGTGCTGACAGCAGGGAGCAACAGATAATAAATTCGTTGAAGAAACGTGGGGTGGACGGAGATTATCAGGTGAAGGAAATGAATGAGGTATTGAACCGTCAGGTCAGCATCCGGCGGTTGTACGAGAGCGTCGAGAGGTATGCCGCCGGGAAAAAAGGAATGGTGTATGCCGTCAGTATAGCCCATGCCCGTCAGATAGCCGCCTGTTACAATGCACACGGAGTGTCGGCTGTGGCTATCGACAGCAAAACGCCTGCTTCGGAGCGTAGGGAACTGGTAGAGGGCTTCAGACAGGGAAGGATCAAGGTGCTGGTCAATGTGGATATCTTTTCCGAGGGCTTCGACTGTCCCGATGTGGAGTTCGTGCAACTGGCTCGTCCCACGCTTTCACTGGCGAAATACTTGCAACAGGTGGGGAGGGGATTACGGAAATCGGGTGATAAGGAATCCTGTATGCTGATAGATAATGTGGGGTTGCACCGGATATTCGGTCTGCCCGTCCGTGAGCGGGACTGGGAAGCGATGTTCGAGGGGCGGATACTGGGTGACACCTTTTCTCGGAAAAGAGCGGAAAACGGGCTGTCCGTGGCGTGTTCGCTCTTGGAGGAAGGCAGGCGGGAGGAAGAATGGGAAATGGTGATGACCCATGGACAGTTGCTGGATGCGATCAGGAACCGGAATTTGTTTGATCAGGAAGAGGGGCGGAATGCACTCTCTGTTCTGAAAGCTTTCCATGACCGATGTAGCGGATTGTGGGGACTGAGGCGTAGAAACAGAGTGACAGTGATGCCTCGATATAAGGAAGTGTTCGACACCTGTGCGGACCGGGCGGCGGTTTGTTTGGAAGATGGCCGTACAGGGGTGGTGGACGATAACGGAAAGCCGAAGATCATCATAGACCGCTGCCGGAGGTTGCGATTCCTGAAAGGGGAGCTTCTGGCCGTTACGGGCAATGATGGTACGGATGCTTACATCGACTTGAAAACGGACAGGACTTATCGGGAGAAGCCGGTGGTGTGCTCTTACGGTAGCGTGGAATTGCTGAAAGTGGGAGAGACCTTTCATAGCCGCACACGGAAGGCGTATGCTTCCATGCGCGGGCTGCATAAGGACAGTCTCTGTTTTTATGGCTTTTATCTGAAGATACCGGACTATCGTGTCCCGAAGTCCTGCAAGTTGGCGGATCCTGTATGGTCTACCGTGTTCGATGTTTTCGCTTGTCTGCTGGAAGGGGATGACGAGGAGGTGTATTGGTGCTGTGGTCGTCTGGCAGACCGGAGCATCGTGGTGATGGACGGGCAAGGGAGTTATTATCATGTGGAGAAAGGAAAGAGGAAACGATATATCGCCTGTAATAATCCTGAGGCTGGTGAGGAGGATTTTGACTCTGCGGTGAAGAGATTGAAGGAAGAGGCCGGGCGGCGTGCGGAGGAAATGAACCTGTTACTGAAACGGAATGAGGAGGAGAAAAGACGGAAGAGACTGGAGGAGATAGGCGATGTCCGTCCTTTCCGGATGGGGCTGAAATGGGGGCTGAAGTCGGGTGAGCGTATCGTGGTTCCTCCTTGTTATAGGAACATCTGTCCTCCCGTCGGCGGTTATTGTGTATTCGAGGAGAATGCTTGTCAATGGGGACTGATGGCACCGGATGGTAAGGTGGTGGTGGAGGCCAGATACCAGAAAGTGGAGATAGAGGGGGATGGGACGGTGCGGCTGACGGTTATTCCGGGTAAGGTGAAAACGATAAAACTTTGAATACAACTGATTGGTTTCATATAACCGTTACTGTTTGAGACAAAAATAAGGCATTTAGTGCAGCCCAGCAAGGCTTGTCCTTGCTGGGCTGCTTTTTTTATGAGGAATAAATAGGGGATATTTATGAAAACATGTAAGAAAAAAGGGAGTGAAAGGAAATAGTTAGTAATAAAATGCTTGCTATCTTATTATATTTGTTACCTTTGTGGGTCTTATAATATGAAAAACAATGAAAATAACAATTCTACAGAGAAATATAGAATGGGCCAATCCACAGGCCAATATAGCAAGGGCGGACGAAGCGATAAGCTGTCTGCTGGATGCTGATCTGTTTGTTTTACCCGAAATGTTTTCCACCGGTTTTTGTACGCAACCCGAAGGAATTGCGGAGAGCGCCGACAGTGAAACCCTGCACTGGATGAAGCGTAAGGCAGCCGAGCGGAATTGTGCTATTGCAGGCAGTGTAGCAGTATGTGAGAATGGAAACTATTATAATCGTTTTTACTTTGTCCATCCGGACGGAGCCGTGCAGCATTATGATAAGAAACATTTGTTCACCTTCGGGGGCGAACACAAGCGTTTCACTGCCGGCACAGAGCGTGTGGTGGTGAACTTCCGTGGGGTACGTATTCTTTTGGAAGTATGTTATGACCTCCGTTTCCCTGTTTGGTCACGCAACCTGGGGGATTACGACATGATACTTTATGTGGCAAGCTGGCCCACTCCCCGTGTGGATGCCTGGAGCGCGCTGCTTCGGGCGCGGGCTATTGAGAACCAGTGCTATGTGGCCGGAGTGAACCGCATGGGAACTGATCCTGCCTGTGAATATTCGGGTGGCAGCGCCATCATCGATCCCTACGGAAAAACGATAGCCGAATGTCCGTGGAGCAGGGAAAGTGCGGTATCGGCTGATATCGATATGGAGGCATTGCAGGCTTTCAGGAAGAAATTCCCGGTATTGGATGATGCAGACCCCTTTACATTGATATGAAACAATTAACAAAATAATAGATAATGGCTGAAAAGAAATTATTGTTGGGCGATGAGGCAATTGCCCTCGGAGCGATACATGCCGGCATATCGGGTGTATATGCCTATCCGGGTACACCGTCCACTGAAATCACAGAGTTTATCCAGAATAATCCTTTGGCAAAGGAAAGAAAATTGCACAGCACTTGGTGTACCAATGAAAAAACGGCCATGGAGGCTGCATTGGGTATGTCATACGCAGGAAAACGTGCTTTGGTATGTATGAAACATGTAGGCATGAACGTGGCTGCCGATGCGTTTGTCAATTCTGCCATAACCGGCGTGAACGGTGGTCTGGTGGTGCTGGCTGCCGATGACCCTTCCATGCACTCGTCACAGAACGAGCAGGATTCACGTTTTTATGGAAAATTTGCTATGATTCCCATGCTGGAACCGTCTTCCCAACAAGAAGCATACGATATGATGGATTACGCATATACACTCTCGGAAAAACTGAAGTTGCCGGTGCTGATGCGTGTGGTTACCCGTCTGGCACATTCGCGTGCCGGTGTGGAAGTAGCCGATATCCGTGAGGAAAATCAGTTGAATCCTGATCATGAACGTGCCCACTGGGTATTGCTGCCGGGTAATGCGCGTAAACAATATCTGGATTTAGTGAAAAAGCAGGAGAAGCTGGAAGAAGTTTCCTCCAAATCTCCTTATAATTATCTGGAAGGGTTGAATCCCGAATATGATTATGAATTCGGAGTGATAGCCTGTGGTATCGGTTATAATTATGTGAAGGAGGCGGATACGGACAGTTGCCATATTCCGGTATTGAAAGTTTCGCAGTATCCGTTGCCGGCTGAAGAAATCAGGACGATGGCAGACCGCTGCGGATATGTTCTGGTAGTGGAAGATGGTCAGCCGTTTGTGGAAGAGCAGGTAAAAGCGATACTTTCCTCGGACTATGAGGTAAAGGGACGCTTGACGGAAACTTTGCCGCGTACTGGTGAATTGACTCCGGATAATGTGGGCGAGGCGATCGGATGGGGAATCAAACGTCCGTTTGGCAAGCCTCAGGTGGTGATGCCGCGTCCGCCTGCATTGTGTCAGGGATGTGGTCATCGGGATGTGTATGATGCATTGAACAAGGTGGCTGCGGAATATCCGGATGCACGCATTTTCGGTGATATCGGTTGCTATACATTAGGTGCGTTGCCCCCGTTCCGTGCTATCGACAGTTGTGTGGATATGGGTGCTTCCATAACCATGGCCAAAGGTGCTTCCGATGCAGGGGGATTTCCGGCCATTGCTGTTATCGGTGACTCGACCTTCACTCATTCCGGTATGACCGGTCTGCTGGATGCGGTGAATGACCGTGCCAATATCACGGTGGTGATTTCGGATAACCTGACTACCGCCATGACCGGTGGACAGGATTCTGCCGGTACGAACAAATTCGAGGCGATCTGCCTGGGATTAGGGGTAGAACCCGAACATGTGCGTGTGGTGGTTCCATTACCAAAGAATATGGAAGAAATCACCCGTACCATTCGTGAGGAAATAGAATATAAAGGGGTGTCTGTCATTATTCCGCGCAGAGAGTGTATCCAGACATTGAATCGTAAACTAAGACAGAAAAAAGCAGATAAGGCATGAGAAAAGATATCATACTTTCGGGCGTAGGAGGACAGGGTATCCTGACTATCGCTACTATTATAGGAGAAGCTGCTACGGCAGAAGGCATCAATTTGAAGCAGGCCGAGGTACACGGCATGAGCCAGCGCGGAGGGGATGTACAGTCTAATCTGCGTCTATCCGACGAAACGATTTATTCGGATCTGATCGCTCAGGGTGAGGCGGATCTGATTATTTCCATGGAACCGATGGAGGCGTTGCGTTATCTGCCTTACTTGCAGGAAGAAGGTTGGGTGATTACTTCCGCTAATCCTTTCAAGAACATTCCCGACTATCCTGAAGAAGTGGATCTGATGAGGGCTTTGGAGAGTCTTCCGCATGTGGTGAAGTTGGAAATAGAGGATATGGCAAAAGAAAACAGTATGCCTAAATGCGCGAATGTGATTCTGCTGGGCATGGCTGCGAAGTATATTGAAATCGTATCACCGGAACAGTTGCGCGAAAGCATAGGGCGTGTGTTTGCTGCAAAAGGTGAGAAGATTGTTGAAATGAATCAGAAGGCTTTTGATATAGGATTGAATGCGGTAAAGAACTGGTAATGCCATGAAGATATTTAGTGAAGAATTAGTGGAGAAGGCGGTGAAGGAACTGCACATCGCCAATCTTGCACAGGCTACTATCGGTGATGTGCTGTTGGTAGCCCAGTATCTGGAAAAGGAAACGGGGATTCCTTTTATCCGCATGGATCAGGGATCTCCCGGTCTTGCCGCCAATCAGATAGGGATTGAAGCGGAGAAAGCTGCTTTGGACAGGGGAGTCGGATCGCAATATCCGGCTGCCGCAGGAGTGCCCGAGTTGAAAAAGGAGGCTTCCCGTTTTGTAAAAGCTTTCTTGAATCTGGATATCTCTCCGCGCGCTTGTGTGCCTACCACCGGGTCGGTGGCGGGTTCATTCGGCTCGTTCATAGCCTGTACGCAGCGTATTCCGGGGAAAGACAAGGTATTGTTCATTGATCCCGGATTTCCTATTCAGAAATCCCAGCTTCGCATTATCGGCGTGGAGTGGGAAGAGTTTGATATCTATCATTATCGTGGACAGGCCTTGCGTGAGAAATTGGAAAGTTTCCTGAGTAAAGGCGATATAGCAGCGATTATCTATTCTAATCCGAATAATCCGGCATGGATTTGTCTGGAAGAGGAGGAGTTGCAGATAATCGGTGAACTGGCAACCCGGTATGATGTGATTGTCATGGAAGATCTGGCTTATTTCTGCATGGATTTCCGTCGGGATATGGGGCATCCTTTCGAACCGCCTTATCCGCCCACTGTGGCAAGATATACGGATAATTATATCCTGATGCTTTCTTCTTCCAAGATATTCAGTTATGCCGGACAGCGTATGGCATTGGCATGTATCAGCGACAAACTGTTCGACCGCCAGTTCCCTGCCTTGGCAGAACGGTATAAAGATGCAGGGGTGTTCGGTCCTACGCTGATTGCTTCCATTCTTTATATGATTACTTCGGGATGTACGGCTTCCACTCAGTATGCATACGCTGAAATGCTTCGTCTGTCTACCGAAGGTAAAATCAATTTTGTGGAAGATACCCGCGAATATGCCCGTCGTGCGGAACGCATGAAGAAAATATTTACCGACAATGGTTTCCATATCGTATATGACTATGATGCTACCCAGGTGGTGGGAGATGGTTTCTTCTTTACCATTGGTTACGGAAATATGACAGGGGGTGAATTGCTCCGGGAGTTATTGTATTATGGGGTAAGCAGCATCTCGCTTTCTACTACCGGCAGCGAGCAGGAAGGTGTCCGCGCCTGTACGTCACGGATGCGCGATGAACTTTATCCGGTGATGGAGGAACGCATGAGAGCTTTTCATGAAGATCATTGAAAATAATGTGCTAATAGGATAATGTGCCGATTGCCATACAGTGGGTTTGTGTGCCAGTACATTGGCAGATTAGCACATTGAAAAATTATTTATTATGATTTGGAATAAAAATAAAGAGTGCATGAGTCGGGACGAGATGAGCGCTCTGCAGGGAAAACGTCTGAACAAGTTGGTGAACCTGGTTTATCATAATGTTCCTTTTTATCGTAACAAGATGCAGGAGATGGATTTGTCTCCGGATGATATCCAGACTATCGAAGATATCGTAAAACTTCCTTTTACTACCAAGCAGGATTTACGTGATAATTATCCATATGGTCTTCAGGCTGCTCCTGCTTCGGAAATTGTACGTGTGCACGCTTCTTCGGGAACAACCGGGAATCCTACCATTGTGGGATATACGCGTCGTGACTTGTCTGTATGGTCCGAAGTGATGTCACGTTGTCTTTCAGCATACGGGGTTACCCGTAATGATACCTTTTCTGTCAGTTATGGCTATGGCTTGTTTACAGGCGGGTTGGGCGCACATTATGGGGTGGAGAATCTGGGGGCGACTGTTATCCCGGCTTCTACAGGAAATACGGAAAAGCATGTCCGTCTGATTCGCGACTTGGGTATAACGGGAATTGCCTGTACTCCTTCATACGCTCTTTATCTGGCAGAAGTGGTGGAACGTATGGGATTGACCAAGAATGATATCAATCTCCGTATCGGAGCTTTCGGAGCCGAGCCATGGACGGAAAGTATGCGTAAGGAGATAGAAGAGCGGCTGGGATTGAAAGGGTATAATATTTATGGATTAAGTGAGATTATGGGACCCGGTGTTTCCTACGAATGTCAGGAGCAACATGGTTCGCATATCAATGAGGATCATTTTTATCCTGAAATCATTAATCCTGAAACGCTGGAACGTCTTCCGGATGGAGAAGTGGGAGAATTGGTGTTTACTACCTTGACAAAGGAGGGGATGCCGTTATTGCGTTATCGTACGAAGGACTTGACTTCCCTGATGGAGGGTGAATGTCCGTGTGGAAGAACCAATATCCGTATGTCGGGTATTGTAGGCCGTAGTGACGATATGCTTATTATCCGTGGCATCAATGTTTTCCCGTCTCAGGTGGAAAGTGTTATTTTGGATATGCCTCAGTTTGAACCTCAGTATATGCTGGTGGTGGATAGGAAGAATAACCTCGACTCTTTGCAGGTACAAGTGGAAGTCCGCAAAGACTTCTTCTCGGATGATATGGGAAGTATGCTTGCCATGAAGAAAGCATTGAGCGACAAACTGAAAAGTGTCCTTTCCATCAGTGCCGAAGTGAAGCTGATGGAACCTAATAGCATTGCCCGTAGTGAAGGTAAGAGTAAACGTGTGATAGACAATCGGATTTTAAAATAAAAAAGTATGCGATATGACAATCAAGCAATTATCTGTTTTTCTGGAAAACAAAACCGGAAGAATAAATGACGTAACCAAGACATTGGCAAAGTATGATATCAATATGCATGCGTTCAGCATGGCGGAATCTACTGATTTCGGTATACTTCGCCTGATTGTTTCGGATGTGGAAAAAGCGGTGGAAGTACTTCGTGCCGAGAATTTTGCCGTGATGCTGACCGATGTGGTATGTATCAGTTGCCCGAATGTGGCAGGTTCTTTGGCTAAAGTTTTGGACTATCTGGCAGCAGAGAATATCTTTATTGAATATATGTATGCTTTTGCTCAGGGAGATACGGCACATGTGGTTATCCGTCCGTCTAATGTGGAGAGATGTGTGGAGATATTGAACAAATTTAATTGTAATGTTTTGACTAAGAACAGTCTGTAATGAATTTGACTTTGTGGGTATGAATGCATCACAAGTCTTTTTACCACAGGTTACTTGGGCTCACACGGGTGTTTAAGCTGAAAACTTTAAGATTGAACCTGTGCGAATCCGGGTAATCTGTGGCTGTTTTGATGGAACAGTCTATCAATAACAAAACCTGTTTGTTGGAGAATGCAGAATGTTATGAGCGTTCTTTGACAATGGGACACTCGAACCGATAAAAAATACCGAAGTATTGTACATGATTACATTGGATAATTTTGAGAACTTTGTTCCCTATAAAATATGGATGCGTGGGGAAGAGTATTATGAAACAGACGCTGTTTCCGAATTGGAAGAAATCTCACCCGGTGAATGGACTGCGACTGTAGAAGGAACAGACGATTATAATGTGGAGATATCTATGGATGGAAACGAGATAGAATCTTGGTACTGTGATTGTCCGTATGATGGAGAAATCTGCAAACATGTCGTAGCGACATTGTTGGCAATTCGCGACAATAGAAAAAAGGCGGGTAATAGTATTTTCTCGAAGATGAAAATCAAAGCGGAGGAAACCCCTGTTTTGGAGGAAATAAAAGAAGTGGGTAAGCAGCCTTGTCCGTCTTTGGTAGACATACAGCGACTGTTGTCTTTCATTGATCCGCAGGAACTCTCGAAATTTATCTGTGAGTATGCTTCAACGAATCTGGAATTTAAAACGGCACTTTCAAATCATTTCATAGCTAAGGAGCTATCTTTGTCATCAAAGGGAAAAGATTACAGAATTGAAATTCAAAAAGTTTTTAAAGGATCTGGTTACCATAAAAGGTCTCGTTATCACAATCGTTATGATAATTACGATCGTGACTGGAAAACTATTTTCAATCAGATGGACACTTTTTTGGAGAAAGCGGATTTCTTTTTGAATTTGGAAGCTATGGATAATTCTATTGCCATAGCTCTTCAAGTACTTCGTTTCATCGGTGAAAACTATGATGATGAACTTTTGTATGATGATGGTATTTCTTCTTCTGACTATTGTGAACAGGCAGGAGATTTGCTCCTGAAAGTGATTGAACATCCTAAAACCACTCAGGCACAAAAGATGGAGATACTTCAGGGCTTGCGTGAGATTGCTGAAATATCTATTTTTCGTGAATATGATCTTTATGATGTAGACGAATTGATGATGCAGATCAATCTTTCGATTCAACCGGCAGAAAAAGCGTTGGAATTGATTGATGAACTTCTTGAAGTAAGAAAGGGAACCTGTGATATCTATAAGTTAGTCCTTCGTAAGGTCAATCTGTTGTTAGAACAGAATGAAGAACAAAAGGCGGATGATACGATTCGTCAATATCTTTATCTGACTGAAATACGAAGAATGGAGGTTGATAAATTGATTGCCCGTTGCCAATATGATGAAGCCATTTGTTTGCTGAATGACGGAATAGAAATAGCGGAAAGAGAAATGCATTCTGGCACTGTGGGTGAATGGCTGAAAATGAAATTGGATATTTATGAAATAACTCATAGGGTTTCTGAGGTAATTGATACATGTCGTCTGTTGTTTGTGGTGGGTAGTGATAAATTGATATATTACAGCAAACTTAAAACTCTGGTACCGAAAGAACAATGGAAAAGTTTTCTGGATAGGATGATGAAAGAAGCCGAGTTAAGTGACTATTTTTCTTTTGTCGGAAATGATAAGGCTGAAATTTATGTGAAAGAAAAGGATAATGACAGCTTGTTCTCTTTGCTGTCGTCAGTCCGATACAATCAGTTGGAAGCATTGATGAAATATGCCCATTATTTGAAGGACACTCATTCTGAGAAATTGATTGCTATATATACTTCTTTATTGAATGATTATGCTGAACGGAATCTGGGACGGGAGCATTATGAATTTATAGCACGGGTATTATCCTGCATACGTAAACTAAACGGTGGACAGGCTGTTGTGAAAAGCTTGGTGGCAGAGTTCCGGATAAAATACAAACGTCGTCCGGCAATGATGGAAGTGTTGGGGAAGTTTTAAAAATAGTTTATCAGAATCTTTTTTAAAATTAGAAAGCCGCCTCCTCCGAAGCGGCTTTCCGTTTTTCTATCAGAACAAACTCCAAGCAACTGTCAGTCCGGCCATTACAATGGCGACCATACTCATCAGTTTAATCAGAATGTTCAAACTGGGTCCGGATGTATCTTTAAACGGATCACCTACTGTGTCACCGGTAACCGTTGCTTTGTGTACTTCGCTTCCTTTACCTCCGAAATTACCTTCTTCTATAAATTTTTTCGCATTATCCCATGCGCCTCCCGCATTGGCCATAAAAATGGCAAGAACGAAGCCCGAGGACAAACCACCTATCAGCAGACCGATAACACCGGGAACACCAAAAATCAGTCCGGTAGCGATAGGGGCAATGATAGCCAGTAGAGAGGGGAATACCATTTCACGTTGTGCTCCTTTGGTGGATATTTGTACGCAACGGGCATAGTCGGGTTCTGCCTCTCCTGTCAGAATCCCTTTTATTTCACGGAACTGGCGACGCACCTCCTCTACCATGTGAGCGGCTGCTCGGCCTACGGCGTTCATGGTCAGACCGCAGAACAGGAATGCCATCATACTGCCCAAAAACATGCCGCTTAGCACTTTGGGGTTCATCAGGGTTACATCGTAATAAAGCATATAGTCAGTGAAACTGGCGTTATGAACATCTACGGTAATGCCGTTTGGTAATTCCAGAATGGTTTGCCCCAACCGGGTTAATCCGATACGGATTTCTTCTACATAGGATGCCAGCAGGGCCAGTCCGGTCAGAGCTGCGGAGCCGATGGCAAAACCTTTGCCTGTAGCGGCAGTCGTGTTACCTAACGAGTCGAGGGCGTCAGTACGTTTGCGTACTTCTTTGCCCAGTCCGCTCATTTCAGCGTTACCGCCAGCATTGTCTGCAATCGGTCCGTAAGCATCGGTAGCCAAGGTGATTCCTAATGTCGAAAGCATACCTACGGCAGCGATACCGATGCCATACAATCCCATGGAAATATTGGCAAAATCAAATCCTGAAGCGAGCCAGTAGGACAAGATGATACCGGTTACTACTGCCAGTACAGGGATGGTGGTGGAAACCATACCTAGTCCGATACCGGAAATGATAACGGTGGCCGGACCGGTCTTTCCACTTTCGGCCAACCGTTGTGTGGGTTTATACGATTGAGAAGTATAATATTCGGTGGAACGGCCGATAACGATACCTACTATTAATCCCACTACCACAGCAAAGGAAATGTTTACCCAATTTTCCAAACCTAATGCCCAGAGGATAAGGAAAGTGGCAACGACAATCAGTACCGAACTTAAATTGGTTCCTGTGGCCAATGATCCGAGTAATTCCTTCATTCCTGCATTTTCTTTAGTACGGACGGCAAAAATACCGATGATAGAGAGAACGATACCCACTGCCGCAATCAGCATAGGTGCGATAACCGCTTTAAACTGCATCACGGTATCATCCGAGCCAATAAAAGCGGCAGCACCTAAAGCGGCGGTAGCCAGAATAGAGCCGCAATAGGATTCGTACAGGTCGGCGCCCATTCCGGCTACGTCACCTACATTGTCTCCCACATTATCGGCAATGGTTGCGGGATTGCGGGGGTCATCTTCCGGAATACCGGCTTCCACTTTACCTACCAGGTCGGCACCTACATCGGCTGCCTTGGTATAGATTCCACCTCCTACACGGGCGAAAAGTGCTTGTGTGCTGGCTCCCATACCAAAGGTAAGCATGGTGGTTGTGATGACACATAATTTAGCAGAAGGGTTCAAGGCATCTGTGGGAATGCAATAGTCCAATAATATGTACCAGAAAGAAATATCGAGTAGTCCCAAGCCGACAACGACCAACCCCATAACAGCTCCGCTACGGAAAGCTACACGCAGTCCTTTGTTCAAGGAGTGTTGGGCGGCATTGGCGGTACGTGCAGAAGCGTATGTAGCCGTTTTCATTCCCAAAAAGCCGGACAATCCGGAGAAGAAACCGCCGGTAAGAAAAGCAATGGGTACCCACGGATTTTGTAAGTTGAAGCCGTATGCCATGATAGAAAACAGAATAACTAATCCCAGAAATACCAGCCCTACCACCTTGTATTGTTGTTTCAGATAGGACATGGCGCCCTGGCGCACATAAGAAGCGATTTTCTCCATCGTCGGAGTTCCTTCGCTTTCAAGCATCATTTGTTTGTAGAAATACCATGCAAGTACCAATGCCAAGAGGGAGGCAATGGGCACAATCCAGAATAGATACGTTTCCATACGCAGTATTGATTTAAAAGTTGGTTTTGCCCAAAGATAGCAAAAAATAAATGATATTCAATAGGATAGGTCATCTTTTTATCAATTAATATTTGCGGTGCTTTTCTAATTAAGTTTAGGGGGGAATAAATATCTGTAACTTGGAACACATGTACCTGTTCCTGTGTTTCGTCAAAACACGATGAAAGGTAAACAAGACGTTAAAAAACAGTTTCACCACAGATCAAATCTGTATAATCTGTGGTGAATTTAACACTCAGGCTTTGTATTTACCATACAGCTTATCTATCAGATCAGCGCGTCCTATTTTGCGCAATTCATTGATGATAGCACGTCGTTCTTCGGGTTTATACCAGAAAAAGAACATCCGTTGAGCCAGTTTTTCTTTTGGTGTTTTAGCGGAAAATACCGGTTGCAACGTATATGGATGATAACCTGTGTACCAGGTTTCAGTGGCTACAGTCATCGGAGTAGGAGTAAAGTCCTGTACTTGTTCCAAATGGAAATCCAATTTCTTGGTGATCACTGCCAGTTCTGCCATATCTTCTTCCGTACATCCGGGATGGCTGCTTATAAAATAAGGTATAATCTGCTGCCGCATATTCAACTCCTTATTTATTTTGTCGAAAGTCTTTTTGAAGTCATAAAATTGTGAAAACGAAGGTTTCCTCATGATTTGCAGCACTTGGTCGCTGGTATGTTCCGGAGCCACTTTCAAGCGCCCGCTGACATGATGGGCTATCAGTTCGCGGGTATATTCAGCCGTACTGCGGTTTACTGCCGGATCTTTACTTTGATATTGTAACAGGTCATAGCGTACACCGCTTCCGATAAAGCTTTTCTTGATACCGGGAAGTGCGTCTACCGAATGATAGATATCCAATAAGGGGCGATGGTCCGTGTTCAAATTGGGACATACTTTGGGATGGATACATGACGGCCGTTTGCATCGCCGGCAAATTTTCTCATCTTTACCATGCATGGCATACATGTTGGCGCTAGGTCCTCCCAAGTCACTCAGATAGCCTTTGAAATCAGGCATTTCAGTTATGGCTCTCACTTCTCTTAAGATACTCTCTTTACTTCGGCTTACAATAAATTTCCCTTGATGGGCGGAAATGGTACAAAAGGCGCATCCGCCAAAACAACCACGGTGCAGATTGACTGAGAATTTAATCATGTCGAATGCGGGAATGCGTTTTCCTTTATATTTAGGATGAGGCATACGCGTATAGGGCAAATCAAAAGAATGATCCAGTTCGCCTTGGCTCATTGGAGGATAAGGCGGATTGACTACTACTGTTTCATTGCCTGTATCTTGCAAGATGCGGGAGGCTTCGTACTTGTTGCTTTCCTCTTCAATGAAGCGGAAGTTCTCGGCTTGTTTCTTTTTATCTTTCAGGCATGCTTCATGAGAGTGTAGGATGATGTCTGGCTTTTCGTTCACACACTCAATTACAGAGTGCTCGGACGGAACTGATCCTTTCTTACGGATAAGGTAAGCCGTTTGTGGTATATCGTGGGGAATATCCTTTTGTAAGGGTAGATGGGCTCCGTCCTGACTGTCTTTGCTTTCTTTCATTCTCTTGCAAAGTTCCGTAATCGGCTTCTCGCCCATTCCATAGATCAATAAATCGGCTCCGGAATCTATCAGGATTGATTTACGCAGGCAGTCTTGCCAGTAATCATAATGGGTGACACGGCGCAAAGATGCCTCTATACCTCCCAGAATGACAGGTACGTCGGGATAGATTTTCTTTAAAATCTGTGTATAAACGATGCTGGGATATTCGGGACGCATGTCGTGGCGGCCGTCGGGAGTATAAGCATCCTCGCTGCGCAAACGCTTGTTGGCAGTGTATTTGTTTACCATGCTGTCCATACATCCGGCGGACACACCGAAAAAGAGGCGTGGACGTCCCAGCTTCTTAAAATCGCGCAGGTCATCACGCCAGTTGGGTTGAGGCACAATGGCCACTTTCAAACCTTGCGCCTCTAATAATCTTCCAATTACTGCCGGACCAAATGAAGGATGATCTACGTAGGCGTCACCGCTGAACAAGATTACGTCCAGTTCATTCCATCCGCGCATCTCTACTTCTTTCTTGGTTGTCGGCAACCAGTCTGTAAGTTTGTATTCTTTCAATGATAAATACTGTTTTTTTGTTTTGCTACAGAGAACACAGAGATTGTTTATTATATCTCTTCTTCATCTTTATTTTTCTCTTTCTCCCATTGGATATAAAGCAGAATGAGTTGATGAAGTCCGAAAGCTTTCATGTTATTATGATAAATTACATCAATACAAAGGTCGAGCAGCTCTTTATTGTTTCCTTCCTCGCTGGTTATCAGTGAGCGGATATTCAGCTTCAGTTTGTCCAGTACCGACTCGTCCACGATACCGTTGCTGTCTATCAGATGCTGGAATAAAGCATATTTCTCAATAGTTTGCAGGTTCTCTTCTGAGATTTCCATGCTGCGTGTGCCGGAGGCATTAGTCTGTATAGTGTACATAGTCGTTTTATTTTAATGGTTTATACGGACAAAGTTAGGCGTTTTTATGAAATAACCTCTTATTTGCCCTTTTATTTTCGTTTAAAAATATCACTTGCTGCCAAAGAAGCCCAGGATGGCACTCATTACCCGTGCTCTTTCCTTCACTCCCTGAATGCTTTCAAAGGGGAAACCCAGGACAAAAGTCCGATATTTGCCTTTATAGGCGATACCGGCACTGTAACTGCCCGGATTATATACAAAAGCGGAGTAAGCAGGGGCTATCGGGGTCAGACAGTCGGGAGCGGGTACGGCGTATGTTTGCTCGTTGATAGTGCGGGGAATACTGAAACGGGTGTTGGCTCCATATATTTCTCCCGAAGTGGAATTTATCATGCTGCCTCCGAAACTATATTTTAATATGTTTTCGGTGAAGTTCAGTGCTGTGGGACTGTTCATGTTGCTTCCTATATACGAGCCGCTGAGCATCAGGTTGCCGCCTCCTTGACAATAGGTTGTGAGCAACTGTTGCAATGTGTGGGAGAAAGGACGCCTGTCGGCTCCGAATATCAGGTCTGTAATGGGGTAATCTGCCAGCCGGACAAAACCATTTTCAACGGCTTCATCACTACACGATACAAAAGAGTATCCTCCGGCTGCCTGGATGGCTTTTCCATGAATGAACGGATAATCGAAAGTATTTCCGGCTATCAACATTCCTTCCAGTTCGCTGCCGCTATATCCCAGCCCGTCTTTAGTCTCCCGTCCTATGCGGCTGCGGTCGAAGCTTTGTTGCGTTCCGCAGAAGGCGGGTGTATTTATATAAGGTATTCCCGGATCCGTATTCAAGTCAAAGCCTTGCAAGAAAGGAGATTCTACGGTAGCAGGTCCGCTTAAACGGTCGAATTCGTTGACTATCAGGATTGTTCCTTTACTTTTCTTTGCCTGATAGGCTGACAGGATTTCGGAAGGAAAACTTTCTCCGCCCTTGTTGACTGCGGTTACTTTGAAACTATATACCAGTCCCGGTTCGGCTTCGAAGGTATATTCAGTACCGCGTACTAACGTTCCATTGTCAAATCCACCATGCCCCAGACGGGTATAGACAATGTATTGTTGAGCTTTGGCAGTCGGTTCCAACGGGTCGTCTACCGCTTGCCAAGTTAGTTGGAAGGTGTTTTTCCTACTTCCGGAGTGAATGGCAAAGTTATTTACCGGTAAAGGTTGGACTACGTAATCCGTCCCATGCATGGTACTCAGGTATTTTAGTATGGATTTGTAAACAGAACGTCCTACGGTAAACTTGAAACGCGGATCGTGTCCTAGTTTCAAATCGGCGAAGTTCTGATGGGAGAGGAGTTCCAGAATCATCGAGGGAACGGCAGGCAGACGGGTTTCGCTGTAATTGCGGTTCCACAGGCTGCGGCGTTGCCACCGGATACCGAATTGGGCGGAGATATCCTGTTGCAGACCGGTCAGTACCATGTCCGCCAAGTCGCGGGAAGCATAACGGGAGATACCGGCGTTCAGTTTACCGCTATTATAATCGGTGGTATAGATACCCAGCGTGCCTATTAAATCATCTTCTTTGGAAAAACCTGCATCGCTGTGCACTCCCAAGGTCATTTCAAAAGGAACGCCCAATCCTTTCTCCTTTGGATTGTACACAGAATTTCCGCTGAGATAGTTTATTATCCGGCTGCGGGCGTTTATATCATCGGTATAGTCATTCTTACCTTCGCTGGGACTGTAAACCGAATAAGGAAAACCCGACCATTGTGCGGCATAGCGTGCCCCTTCCAGATAACGGGGCAGGCCGCTGGTTTTTCCACCGCGCGATATGTTTCCCATTCCTCCGCCAAAACGGACGGCATCGGCGCATACCACTCCTTTTTGTCTGCTCTCATTACTTAGTATCACCATACCGTAATCGTTGGTTCCTTTGTCGAATTCAAAAGTGCCCAGATAAACCCAGGTTCCTCCCCCTATTTGTTGGTTGACCAGAAATTCGGTGACACCCCCTTTATGGAAAACCAGATATTTAGCGTCACTCACACTTCCGGGTAAAGTCTGATAAGTCACATAGACGGCATATCTTCCTGTTTCGGGAATATGGGGAATCCATTGTGCAAAGGCTTTTTCCGGTTTTTTCTCGGTGGAGGCAAAGCGGGCTGTACCTTCTTCAAAAGGATTTTGTCCGTCCCGGTAAACCAATCGTTTTTGAGCGAATGCCGGGGTGGGGGCGGTTTTCCATTTACCTTTCCGGCTTTTTATCTCCTGATAGATGCAACCTTGGGGATGGGTATCATTATCCACAATCACCTCATTGCGTTGCCAGTCACGTTCACGAGGGGTATAAACTATGGCTCCCGCATTTTCCAGCATGGGTATAATATAAGGTATGACGAATGATTGGGTGAACAAGTCTTCTGTGGTACAGAACAGGCGGGGACGTTGCCATTCCCAACATCCCTTGTCCTTTTTATAATATTTTCCGTGGCTTTGCCAAAGGGCGATGTGTCTGCCTTCCAGTCCTTTGCCGGCAGTAAAGGGGCGGGAAATATTTTTTACCCATGGTTCACCTTTATAATCTGTCCGTTGCCATAAGCGGCTTTTGTCCTGTTTCTTCCTCAGATAGTTGGGAATCAGGTCTTCGATTGATTTGCCATCGGCATAGATGGTTATATCGTAATAATTTACAGGACCGGGTAGGCTTTGTCTAAGTAACCGGTAGATAGCTTCTGTCTTTTCGGGGGTAAACGGTTGGTAGCCGAAGCTGGGGCTGGCATATACATTCAGCCTTTTTTTGTCATGATTTACTTCATAACGGTCTAATTTACACTTACCTATGTTGGCATAAGATGTTTCGTACCGGGTGAAAAAATCTTTTAGACGTTGTTCCACATTACCATCTAACCCTTGTGCCAAAGTGTGTGATATTCCTGCCATTACCAGCAGGAAGGACAAAAATATCTTTTTCATGTTGTTTTCTTCTTTATTTATGGTTGCGAAGTTAGGAATTTTTGTTAGTTTTGTCATTCTAACTAATCTATAATGAACCTAAATGAAACGAATTATCTTTAATTTCTGCTTCGTATGGCTGGCTGTTTCCGCTTTTGCCGGAAGTAAGGTAGTCGAAATGCGAAATTATGGTCTGGTACCGGACACACACGAGAATCTTTCACCCAAATTGCAGAAGGCGTTACAAGACATCAAGTCTCAAGTTGCTTTGGGTGATAAGGTCACTCTGCTTTTTGAATCCGGACGTTACGATTTCCATCCTGAAGGGGCGGCTGTCCGTGAGTATTATATTTCCAATCATGATCAGGACAATCCGAAAACGGTAGGTTTCCCTTTGGAGGATTGGAAGGGGCTGACGGTGGACGGACAGGGTGCTGATTTTATCTTTCATGGGCGTATGCTTCCACTTTCTCTGCTTCGTTCAGAGAATTGTACTTTGCGTAATTTCAGCATAGATTTTGAGACTCCTCATATTGCTCAGGTCAAGATATTGGAAAGCGGAGAGGAGGGAATTACTTTTGAACCTGCCGCATGGGTGAAATGCCGTATCAATGAGAAAGGTTTTTTCGAAGCATACGGTGAAGGCTGGTCCAGTGCTCCCCAGGGAGGGATTGCTTTTGAAGAAAAGACAAAGCGTCTGGTATACCGCACCAGTGACTTATGGTGTCCTATGGAAGGATTGAAGGAAATCTCTCCACGTGTCTACCATGCTCCTCAATGGAAAGACGCCCGGTTGAAACCGGGGACAGTGGTGGCTCTTCGTACTTATTATCGTCCTGCTCCGGGTATATTCTTGTCCAATGATAAAGACACCCGTTTGCAGAATGTGAAAGTGCATTATGCCGAAGGTATGGGACTGCTGGCCCAGTTATGTGAAAATATCACGTTGGATGAATTCAGCGTTTGTCTTCGTGGCGATAAGGATCCGCGTTACTTTACCACGCAGGCGGATGCTACCCATTTCTCCAGTTGCCGGGGGAAGATTGATTCTCGCAACGGGTTGTATGAAGGAATGATGGATGATGCGATTAATGTACATGGTACTTATTTGAAAATCAAGCAACGCCTTGATGACCATACGGTGATTGCCCGATACATGCATCCGCAAGCATACGGATTCGAGTGGGGCGTGAATGGCGATGAAGTACAATTTGTACGTTCCGCCACCATGGAACTGACCGGTGGAAAGAACCGGGTGAAGGAAATCCTGCCCAATGACAAAGATACGGTGAAAGGTGCAAAAGAATATCGTATCACTTTTGCCGAGCCTTTGGATGCGGAGATTACGGATAAAGAAGGTTTCGGCATTGAAAACCTGTCCTGGTGTCCGGAAGTTTATTTTGCGGATAATGTCATTCGTAACAACCGTGCACGCGGTACGCTGTTCAGCACTCCCCTGAAAACGGTGGTAGAGCGTAACCTGTTTGATCATACATCAGGAACAGCCATATTGCTGTGCGGTGATTGTAACGGCTGGTTTGAAACGGGAGCTTGCCGGAATGTGCTGATTCGTAACAATCGTTTTATCAACGCATTGACTAATATGTTCCAGTTTACGGAAGCTGTTATCTCTATTTATCCGGAGATTCCCGATTTGGAGCATCAGAAAAAATATTTCCATGGTGGAAAAGGAGAAAAAGGAGTAGTGATTGAAGATAATTATTTTGAAACCTTTGACCGCCCTGTCCTTTTTGCAAAATCCATTGATGGATTGATCTTTAAAAACAATGTGATCCGCCAGAATACGGATTATCCGGCTTTTCATCATAACAAGTCCCGTTTCCGCTTGCTTCACACCCGGAATGTGAAGATAGAGAAGAATAATTTTGAGGATGGGGATGAGAGTATAGCAAGAGAATAGATACAAATAACACTGATTATGCGGGTGAAAATACAATCCGCATAATCAGTGTTTTCATATCTGAAGAACTACAAAACGGAAGGGTTATTCTACTTTTCCGATGCTGAAGTTTTCAGGATATTTGCCTTTGAAATTCTTATAATACAATTTGATTTCACGCATATCCTTGTCCAAATCACCGCTGGGATGTATTACCTTTTCGGCTGTGATGCATTTCTTCTCGTAGTCGATAGCTACCAGAATAATAGGCAGACCGGCCCCTTGCGCAATATAGTAAAACCCTTTCTTCCAATTGGGATTGGCTTTGCGTGTTCCTTCCGGAGTGATAGCCAGATGGAATTTTTGACTCGATTTGGCAATCTTAATCATCTGGTCCACCAATGAAGTCTTGCGGCTACGGTCTACGGGAATCCCTCCCATCCAGCGGAAAATAGGGCCTAGAGGCCAGAAGAACCAGTCTTTTTTCATCATAAAACCGGTTTCGCGACCTATAGCTCCCATAAACAGTTTGCCTATGAACAAATCCCAATTGGTGGTATGCGGTGCGGCACAGATAATATATTTGTCATAATCGGGAACGGATACTTTAGTCTTCCATCCCAATAGTTTGTAGTAGATAAAACCACAAATAGCTTTTTTCATTCCTTAAATCTTATGCTTTTGTAGCTTTAGCCAGTTCGTCTGCAACCACTTTTATTTCTTTGTTCAAATCCTCATTCAGTTTCTTGTAGAAACCTTTTACGTTACCCGGTTCAGTGTGACTGATGCGTATAATCAGTTTGATCACATTGTGTACAGAGTTGCAAACTACTTCACGGTTAACACCTTCCATCAAACTGACTAAAAACAAATCACTTGCTATATTGGTTATTTTTTTCTTTAAATTTCTTCTACTTGCCATAAATGTAATGTTTTAAGTTAATACATAATTCTAAATTCGCGGTAAAGGTAATATTTTTATTTGTATACGTTTTCATATTTGCGAAAAAAGAACGAAATTTGCACATGAATTATAAATGAAATTATACACCTTTAAATAGAATAATAGAATATGACTAAAAGTGCATTACAAATTGCCAGAGCTGCTTATCAGCCCAAACTTCCTAAAGCGTTGAAAGGCGCTGTAAAAGTAAAGGAAGGTGAACCTACACAGTCAGTTGCTGACCAGGAAGCTATCAAAGCCTTGTTCCCTAACACTTACGGCATGCCGTTGATTCAGTTCGTTGAAGGCGAAGCTGTCAATATGCCTGCCATCAACGTAGGTGTCATCTTGTCTGGTGGACAGGCTCCCGGCGGACACAATGTTATTTCCGGTTTGTTCGACGGTATCAAAGCATTGAACAAGGACAGCAAACTGTATGGTTTCATTCTGGGCCCCGGTGGTTTGGTAGACCATAATTATATGGAACTGACTTCCGATATTATCGACGAATACCGCAATACCGGTGGTTTCGATATCATCGGTTCGGGACGTACCAAACTGGAAAAGGTAGAACAGTTTGATAAAGGTCTGGAAATCATCAAGGAATTGGGCATCAAGGCATTGGTAATTATCGGTGGTGATGACTCAAACACAAACGCTTGTGTATTGGCAGAATACTATGCTGCGAAGAACTGCGGTGTTCAGGTTATCGGTTGTCCGAAGACTATCGACGGTGACTTGAAGAACGAGATGATTGAAACTTCTTTCGGTTTTGATACGGCTTGTAAGACTTACTCTGAAGTAATCGGTAACATTCAGCGTGACTGTAACTCTGCCCGCAAATACTGGCACTTTATCAAGCTGATGGGACGTTCGGCTTCTCATATCGCTTTGGAATGTGCTTTGCAGGTTCAACCTAACGTATGTATCGTTTCAGAAGAAGTGGAAGAGAAGAACATGTCATTGGATGATGTGGTTACTTACATTGCTCAGGTGGTGGCTAACCGTGCCGCACAAGGCAATAACTTCGGTACAGTGTTGATACCTGAAGGTTTGATCGAATTCATCCCCGCAATGAAGAGATTGATCGCTGAATTGAACGACTTCCTGGCTGCTAACGCATCAGAGTTCGCATTGATCAAGAAATCTCACCAACGTGAATATATCATCTCCAAGCTTTCTAAGGAAAACTCGGAAATCTATGCTTCTCTGCCCGAAGGCGTTGCACGTCAGCTTACTTTGGATCGTGACCCGCACGGAAACGTACAGGTATCACTGATTGAAACAGAAAAGCTGTTGTCTGATATGGTAGCCGTTAAATTGGCTCAGTGGAAAGAAGAAGGCAAGTATGTAGGTAAATTTGCCGCTCAGCATCACTTCTTCGGTTACGAAGGCCGTTGCGCTGCTCCGTCAAACTTCGATGCTGACTATTGCTACTCGTTGGGTTACACCGCTTCTATGTTGATTGCCAACGGCAAGACCGGTTATATGTCTTCTGTACGTAACACTACTGCTCCTGCCGAAGAATGGATTGCAGGTGGTGTGCCTATCACAATGATGATGAACATGGAACGTCGTCACGGTGAAATGAAACCGGTTATCCAGAAAGCGTTGGTAAAATTGGACGGTGCTCCTTTCAAGGCGTTCGCCGCACAGCGTGAACGTTGGGCTATTGAAACAGACTATGTATATCCGGGTCCTATCCAGTACTTCGGTCCTACAGAAGTTTGTGACCAGGCAACCAAGACATTGCAGTTGGAACAAGGAAAATAATTTTTTCTTATTTCTATAAAGCATAAAGGAAACCCATCGGGGCTGATTGTAAAACCATTCTCCCGATGGGTTTTATTGCATAGTATGTGGGAATAGGTAAGGTAAAAACAGCTAAATAGGATAAAATGGTAAGAGCGAAAAGCACACGTCCTGCCCCTGTTAAAAAAAAGGCAGTCGCGAAACCTGTCCGCCGGACCACACAGCGGAAGGCGAAAAAGAAACCGCAAAGAGAGATGCCGTCATGGCTTCGGTATGTCATTGCGGGGATTATTGCTTTTTTATTCCTTGCTGCTTTCTTTTATTTCTTTATCCGTCCTTACTCTTACCGTTGGAAGCCTTGCTATGGTTTTAAAGCATACGGTGTATGTATGCCCTCAGGTTTTCATGTGCATGGCATTGATGTTTCCCATTATCAAGGAAACATAGACTGGAAAATGCTGACCCAGACCCGACAGGGAAAATTTCCTATTCATTTTGTCTTTATGAAAGCTTCGGAAGGAGGCGATTATGGGGACAAGGCTTTTAGCTCCAATTTTGATTCGGCGAAAACATATGGGTTTATCCGTGGGGCTTATCATTTTTACAATCCGAAGACAGATCCTGTCCGTCAGGCCGATTTTTTTATCAATTCCGTCAAGCTGGATTCAGGTGACCTTCCTCCTGTGCTCGATATTGAGAAGAGGGGAAAGGATGAGAATCAGCTCCGTCGTGACCTTAAACTGTGGCTTGACAAAATAGAACAGCACTACAAAGTGAAGCCTATTCTTTATACTTCTTATAAGTTTAAAACGCGTTATCTGAATGATTCGGTCTTCAATTCTTATCCTTACTGGATAGCTCATTATTATGTAGACTCGGTGGAATACAGGGGGGAGTGGAAATTCTGGCAGCATACGGATGTGGGTACGTTGCCGGGTATTCGTGAGAAGGTGGATTTGAATATTTTCAACGGTTCGTTGGAAGAATTGCAATTAATGACCATAAAGAAATAAGGGAACTGTGCCTGAGGTTCCGAAAACTTTGTTTATATTTGCTTTATGAACTTACTGCTCAATATTATTTGGCTGATTTGCGGCGGATTTCTGATCTGCGTGGAATATATTGTTTCCAGCCTGTTGCTGATGATTACTATCGTCGGCATTCCTTTCGGTTTCCAGACTTTGAAGTTGTCTATGCTGGCTCTTTGTCCTTTTGGGCGGGAAATACGCAGTTGTCCCGGTGATGGTGGATGTCTCAGTGTGTTGATGAATATCATCTGGATACTTGTAGGTGGAATCTGGATCAGCCTCTCTCATCTGGCATTCGGGGTGTTGCTTTGCATCACTGTCATCGGCATTCCATTCGGACTGCAACATTTCAAGCTGGCGGGCTTGGCACTTACTCCTTTTGGAAAGGAGATTGTATAATAAATATAATACCGTATGGTCGTTTGGTCACTTTGGATAAAATGCAGCGTCCTACGTGCGTTTGTCACCGCTTGATTCCGGTTCTAATTTTCAGGGAAGAAGAACAAAAGGACAAAAGAGAGAAAATCCGTTCTTTTGTCCTCGAATAAATCAATGCACATCCTGCGTGGTTGGTGGCAATTCCGTCTTTATCGCGTCTTTGCCATACTTGAAAATGGTATTATTTCATGATGAATTTCACAGCTGCCCAGTTGTTCTTTTCCCGATGATGTACGAACTCCATTCCCAGACTCTCCGCTTTTTCGCGGATAAAAGGAATATCCTGTATATAGAATCCACTCATAAATATTTCCGAACCCGGATGCATACAGGCGGCATAATGGGGAAGGTCTGCCAGAAGAATATTCCGGTTAATGTTGGCAATAATCACATCAAACGCTTTGCGCCCTTTCAGCAGATTGGCGTCACCCAGTTCCACTGTAATGTTATGGATATGGTTCAGTGCAATGTTGTCTTTTGAATTGTTGACGCACCAGTCGTCAATGTCGATGGCTGTCACAGGATTGGCTCCTCGCATGGAGGCAAGGATGGCAAGAATAGAAGTGCCGCATCCCATATCCAGGACTGATTTTCCTTTCAGGTCGGCTTCTAACAGCTCGCTGATTATAGAGCTGGTCGTTTCATGATGCCCTGTGCCGAAAGCCATTTGCGGGTCAATCAGAATTTCATACTCAGTTTTCGGAGTGTCTTTGTGGAACGTGCTGTGAATGCAGCAACGGTCACCTATGACGATGGGTTGAAAGAAGTTTTTCTCCCATTCTTCATTCCAGTTTTTGTCTTCGGCTTCCTTTATGGTGTATTCTATCCGGGTGTCAGGTAAAGGGAAGTTCACAACCATTTCTTTCAGTGCTTCCTCGTCAAAGAGAGTTTGCTGGATATAGGCCTGTATTCCCCCTTCACATTCTACAAAACTTTCAAATCCTATTTCTCCGGCCAATGCGGACACTACATCATTCACTGTTTCATTACAGGGATGTGTTGTAAAGGTTACTTCTAAATATTTCATATCTTTTCGTTTATTCTATCACTTTACGGAGCAATGCCTCCATCTCATTTTTGAAGATGCCCGCTTCATGCACTTTCACCCCGTCCACATAGAACGTGGGAACGTAATAATAGTCGTATTGGTCGGCTATATCAGGATGTTGGGTTTCTTCTATCATTTCTATTTCTATAGGTTGGAATTCAGGATATTCTGCTTTCAGTTCTTCAATATAGCGCAGTGCTTTTTTGCAGAACGGGCATCTTTCCTGATAAAATAATTTCACTGGTTTCATACGATTGTTGGTTTAAGGATGATGACAAAGATAATTTCTTTTCATTACTTTCACAAACAAACCTTCCGTCTTTTTGTTTCAGACTTGTGCTCTCATTGCAATGTTAGATGCAATTATGCCCTCATGCCCTCATTTGTGAGGTAATTTGTTTATAATGAACAGGTTATTTGTGATGGTAGCATAGAAGAGTATGAGGGCATTGCCCTCATACTCTTCTATGGTAAAATAAATTATTTCAACTTTGTTACATGATATAGGGTACCTCTGGTACTGGTCTTTTTAGGAATGTTCAGTTTGCGGAGAATACGTCCAAACCAATTTATTTTATTGATAGACAGTTTGTCGCGTGTGTTCTCTTGAAGATAATTAAAAATATCCATGGCAGTCATCCATTCTCCCTCCTTTTCGTTGGTTGCAGAAGAAAAGTTACAATGGAATAAATGCTCCAAAGGTGATATTTGCTCAAATTCGCTGTTGCTTTGTCGTAAAACGGCCTCATCTTCGTCATTCAGCCAATAACGTTCGTTCTTATAAAGTAAATGCATGGCTTGCGCATAGAGTTGGCGGTAGTCTATGGTGACATTGGTATCAATGGGATCGGTCACTTCGATACAGATAAAGCGACGGCTTCCCGTGGGGTCGGTGAGCAAATCCTTCTGATTGCTGGTGCCGATGAATGAGGCATAGCGGCGTAATTCGCGCACGCTGGTTCCGTAAGGCTTGCGCAGATTGGCTGTCGGTTTTTGTAGCAGATGTTTCAGAAAGCCTTGTTGATTTACGGTAATCTGGTCGAATTCGTCCAGGTTGATAAGGAAAAATCGTCCCAAGGCACGCTCCGCTTCCTGTTTGCTGCTGAAGTCCAGGCTGTCGGCATAGCCGAAACGGAGTTCGGGTGGCAGCAAGATACGGCAATAAGTGGATTTCCGGAATCCTTGCGAACCTACAAGTAAAGGTGAAGTGCTGTTTCCATGCTGGCGGTCCATCCCCCTCCAATGCGCCACCATGCCTAGAAACCAACGGTAAAAGAGCTCTTCCCAATGCGGATTGTCGCAAGGAACGAGCCGGGCAAGTGCGCGGATGCGGTCAGTACCGTCCCAGCGGGGAAGGTCACACAAATATTCTTCTACAGGATTGTAAAGCGGAACGAAATCGGAGGTGAGAAAGCGGTCTATATCCCGGTCCCACACTTGCAGCCCTTCTTTTAAGGCGCAGAGGGCGATACTGTTGCGGGTACGTTTATCTAAAGGCTTGAAATAGAAATGAACAGAGTCCCGTTGACGGTATTCCACCTCGTCCAGCACGGTGTTGAAGCGGAATTCATACCGTCTTTTCAAGAATTCCTCCAGCCGGAAGGTGGCTTCCTGCTCTTTACTGAAACCGCTTTTTTTACCGAAACCTTTCATTTCCCGGTATCCGTTGCCAAAAGCTGTACGGATGGTTTCTGTGTCCGTTGCGTGAAAATAGTGCATCAGCGTGCGCTGTACGGCTTCCTCTTCGGGGATGCCTGTTTTGAAGCATTGTTCTACCAGATGGGGCAGTAAAGGTTCCAGCCCGTCATCACGTTTCCAGTTTTCCATCTCGGCCAATGCTCTTTTCCGTGCCGACTGGTACATCTGGGCAAAAATCTGCATACTTTCGCAGCCGGGTGTCATTCGTTCCGGTGCGCTTTCGCTGTTTTGTTTCCGTTGCCGGAAAGTTTCCTCATCGGGCAGGGCAAGCGGTTGCTCTATGCAGAAAGGAACGGACGAAGGGTTATAGTAAGGTTGTTCATCCACGGTCATGCGACAGCTTTGCATCAGGTCCGGTTCCTTCAGTGTGATGCCGAAAGGAAGCATGGGCTGGTAGCATGTCACCGCCAGCCGATAGGCGTGGGCATGAAACAGGAGGACTTCTTGTGTGGCAGTGGGCAAGCTGCCGTCAGTGCGTGCGAAGCGTATCCATATCTTTACGCTCCGTCCGCTTGAACCGCAGAAAGCGGCAAAGGTTTGTGGCAGTTGCTCTACTTGGCGTTTCACATATTCCACCTCATACAGGTCGGCGAGCCGGTTCACTTCCAGCTGCACCAGTCCGTTGTAATGTTTCATACGTTTCTCACCCTTTTGTTTGCGGGTATATTCTACGGCAGGATAGACACGCGGCAGTTTGTCGATGTGGACGTAGCGGGCGGACGATCCTGCCAGCCGGGGTAGTATTTCACGCAGTTCCGATATATGCCCTGCTTTGTTCTCTGTCTTTACTTTCTCGAAGAATGCGTCCGTATCGCATAGTGACAAGGCTTCTGTCCCCTGTTCTTCATCTTTTCTGATGAGTGTAATTTTCATATTTGTCTTTCGTTTGAATGTTTTTTGGTTTTATGTACCTCCCATGGAAAAGATGATGTTCTGTCGTGTGGAGAAGACTGCGTATTGCGAGTGTCTATGTGTGCATATTTTTAGTAAAGATAAGGTTTCTTTCCGGATTCTGCAAATGCTTTCCGGATTAAATGCCGTCTTTTTCTTTTTCCTTTCTTTTCTGTGTTTTTATTCTTAGTCTCAGTGCATATTCCCCTGTCTCTTATTTGTTTTCTACCTTTTCTTTTCTTATTTTTGTATGTTTGTAATTAGTTATCTACCCTTGTGATTAAGTCTGATCATAAAGGTGATTAAAATTAATCACAAAGGTAGTTAAGCTTAATCACATCCGTGATTAATAGATATTGAACTTTCATCAATAAAAAAAGAACAGTATGGCAATACTATTTGATTGGTACGAGAATCCCAAAACCTCTGAGCAACAAGGGGAAGAGAATATGTTGCATCCGCGTCTCCGGCTGAATGGGAAAGTAAGCACGGCCCAGCTCCGTGCCCGTATACAGAAATATTGTACATTGACGGAAACGGATGTAATAGCCGTGCTCGATGCGCTGTCACACGCCATGGGCGAGGAATTGGCGGAAGGCAGGCAGGTGCATCTGGACGGCATCGGCTTTTTCCGTCCCAATCTGGTGAGCACCGAGCCGGTAACCGAAAAGACGAAACGTAAAAATACAAAGGTAAGGCTTAAGGGGATTGTTTACCGCCCCGACCGATTATTGATGGATGAGGTGGGGAAGGTAAAGGTGCAGCGTACCCGGTTCTCGTTTCATTCAAGTAAACTGACCGATGAGGAAATTGACGCATTGCTGACGGAGTTCTTCACAACTCATGATTTTGTGCAGCGGAAAAGTTTCCAGCTTCTTTGCAGTATGACACAAAGTACGGCCAGCCGCCATTTACACCGCTTGTGCGAGGAAGGAAAGCTGAAAAATGTGGGACTTCCCAAACAACCGGTTTATAAGCCGATAAATGGGTATTATGTTGTGAATGAATGATTTAAGTGAGATGTGCAAGAAAATAGGAGTGAGGGCATGAGGGCAATGCTCTCACTTTTTAACATGCCCTCACTGTGTGTAGTGGTTTAATAATGAGTAGGTTATGACTTTTAGTGAGGGCATGAGGGCATAAGTGGGTGCAACTTAATATAAAAAGTTGTTTTACCACCAGATTTGTTTACCATCAACGTATGTGAACGGACGTTCTTCTGTTTTCCGTGTGTGTGCAGAAATAGATAAAATAGTTGAAGTCCGTTACTAAAATAGGGAAATCCCTACCAACTAATAGGGATTTTCTTTGTTATGAACTGAAACCTCTGGCTATCTTTGCACTAGAAAAAGTAGATAGAATAACAAATAAAACAGGTATGAGTATGAAAAAGATTGTATTAGCTTCGCTTATGATGGTGTGCTTGCCTTATTGGGCAATGTCACAAAGCGTTGATGACGACCTTTATTTCATCCCTAAGAAAAAAGCTGAAAAGAAAGAGGAGGTTAAGCAAGAGGTGAAAGTGGTGGTTCCGCAGAAGCAGAACACGACTACCGTTTACGCAGCCCCCGGTTCTACAGTGGTAGTGAAGGATGTGAAAGGAAAAGTGCGCGATGTGGATGAGTATAATCGTCGTTATACTTCACGAGATAATAACTTCTCGATGGAGAATGATACCTTGTATATTGAGGAGAAACCTTTGAATGAGAGAGGGGAATGGGTTAATGGTTTTGAGGGCTCTCAAGACGATTATGAATACGCGATGCGTATCGTCCGTTTCCGCAATCCCCGTTACGCCATTCCGGTAAGCAGTCCGCTCTATTGGGATGTGGTTTACGGTTTGCCTTCATGGGATTGGAATGTATATGATGACGGATTGTATGCATACGTCTTTCCCACTTACACGAACCGCTTGTGGTGGGATTGGCGTTGGAATTATCCATATGGCGCCAGCTGGGGATTCAGTTGGGGATGGAGTTCGCCGTGGTACTACAATAGCTGGTACTATCCCGGTTATTGGGGTGGCGGCTACTGGGGTGGCTATTGGGGCTACCATCATCACCACCACCATCATTATTATCCGCATTATTCCGGTCACGGTTGGGGCGGCGGCTACTGGGGAGGCGGTCATGGATGGTATGGCTCAAGCAGACGTAATCCGGGGATACATGCCGGAAGATACACCAACAGCTATGGCTCTTCACGCCCAAGCCGGAATAATTATGTGAATAGTTATGATAGGAATAGTCGTAATTCGTATGTAGGAAATTCCAGACAAAATGTCCGTAATAGTGCTAATAGCTATCGTACCGCAACACGTAACGGATCTTCATCAGGAAGAGTGGTTTCGGGATCTGACGGTGTAAATTCGGTTCGTCCTAATAGAAGCGCTATCAGAACCCGTACAGGAGCAACTCTTTCACCAAGTCAGGCTGCAGGAGTCCGTCCGGGTAATTCGTATTCACGTCCGACAGAAGGAAGGGGATCTTCCTATACCAGACCAAGCAGTACCCGGAGAAGTGTGGGAAATGCAGCAGGATCTGCTTATCAGAGAACAGGGGCTGCAAGCCGTGGCGCCTATCGTAACAATAGTGGCGTTTCGAACTCTCGCAGCAGTTCATATTCCCGTAGCAGCAGTCCTTCCCGTAATAGTTCGTCTAACTCTTACCGTAGTAGTGGAACTTCTTCTTCCCGTAGTAGTTTTTCTAGTGGCGGTGGGGCTTCCCGTAGTTCCGGAGGCGGTGTTTCCCGTTCAAGTGGCGGTGGCAGATCGCGTACCAGATAAGTAGCAGATTAAACCAGACTGTTGTATTTAATAGAATTGATGTATGAAAAATAAAGTAATAGTAACCGCTTGTACGTTGCTGGCAATGGCAACGGCAAGCGCACAAAATGCTTATGATGCGGAAAAGTTGCTGGGGAATGACTTGAATGGAACAGCACGATTTGTTGGTATGGGTGGTGCCATGGGAGCTTTGGGAGGTGATATATCTGTCATGAGTTCCAACCCTGCGGGTATCGGCATTTTTCGTAGTAATGACGTGTCCGTTTCTTTTGGTTTTAATAATACTTCGACAAAGAGTAACTTTAGTGGCGTGTCAATGAATGAAGACAAAACGCGCGCTTCATTTGACCAGATTGGATTTGTTTATAGCAATAAGATAGGCAACAATACTTCTTTGCGTTTTGTGAATTTCGGATTCAATTACCATAAAAGTAAAAACTTCAACCGCCTTTTCTCTATGGGAGGGGCGTTGGATAATATGTCACAAAGCTTTCAGCTGGCTCAGGAAATGGAACGATATGGATTGACGGAAAGCGAGTTTAATGACATACTGGATGCGAAGAATCCTTATACCAAATATTGGAACCAGTTACCTGTTTTAGGAGTAATGGGGGTGAGAACCGGTGTGGTTGACTGGTTTAATGATCCTGAAAAAAACATTCATGCTCCATGGGGGTGGAATGGTTTTAACAATAACTTCTTTAGTAAGGAAACTGGAGGTATCAGTCAATATGATTTTAATGTTTCATTCAATATTGAAGATAGGGTCTATTTAGGAGCTACCTTGGGGGTCTATGATGTGAATTATGACCGTTATACTTCTTATACGGAAAATTTGAATGATGATAAGGGTGCGGATAATGGGGGGTATACATTGGATAATTATTATAGACTGGAAGGAACTGGTATGGATTTGAAGTTGGGGGTTATTGTACGTCCTATAGAAAGTTCTCCTTTCCGTTTGGGATTTGCCGTTCACACGCCTACATGGTATGATTTAAGAGAAAGCTATAATGCCACTTTATCTTCTGATATTTTAGCTTATGAAAAACCCTATATCCAGACATTGAGTGATTTTCTGGTAACTCCGGAGTATGATTATTTGACCTATGATTATAATCTTACTACTCCGTGGAAATTTAATGTCAGTGCGGGTACTACTTTTGCGGGTGCGGTGGCAGTAGGTGCGGAATATGAATATCAGGATTATTCTTCCAGTAAGCTGAAGGATGTGGATGGTTATGAATTGGGAGATCAGCCTAGCGTTGAGAATTATCTGAAAGGTGTCCATACTTTCCGTATAGGAATGGAAACGCGGATCATACCTGAGTTTAGCATCCGTGCAGGGTATAATTATTCTTCGGCTGCATTTTCCAAAGATGCTTATAGTGCCTTGTCTTTATATAGCACGCGTACTGATTTTAATAATACGGAGTCTAAGAATACCTTTACGTTTGGTCTTGGATACCGTGGCAGTGTAATTTATGCGGATTTGGCATATAAATATGATATGTATAAATCAAACTTTTATGCTTTTGACGATAATATAGATCTTCCGGCAACTAAAGTGGACAATGAGCGGCATCAGCTCTTGCTGACAGTCGGCGCCCGCTTCTAAGAATTTATTGTGAGTCTAATATAATTAACCTGTGATATACCGGAAGAACTTTATAGGCTTCCGGTATATTTTTTAGGGACATTCATTAAATATTACAAAATCAGCCAACTAATTCATACACAAAGTATT